>ERZ857480.53515-NODE-82773-length-56948-cov-9.9935_pt1 | contig 56948 bp, 37 predicted proteins | sample MGYA00519767_ERZ857480 | MGnify/ENA primary metagenome ERZ857480 (study PRJEB31778, sample SAMEA3449210) | human gut metagenome | biome: human gut; feature: human-associated habitat; material: faeces | place: United Kingdom | collected 2010/2012 ...
AAACTGTGGCTGCCATGGCAAGAAGGAAGCGCCGCTTGGCGCCCCAACGGAATCATACAGATTCTGTAATTACATTTTATAACAGAGATACAGAAAAAGCAAGGGATAAAATGGGAAACGAAATGAAAAAATTTCGACAGATTTCGACAAAGGCGCACAGAACGGGGCATAGGAGAAAATCAAAAGAACGCGCCCTGCCACGCGTGGGCGCGAAAAGGCAGGGCAGATTCTAGAGGAAGTGTCCTGCTACGCGCGAACAGCCAAAAACAGCGATGCAAGACTTCGCTGTCTCACGCGAAGTTCCGCCCTGCCATGCGTGGGCGGAACAAAAGTTGGTCAAAAGTCCTCAAAAAATACTGAAACCCCTTGAAATTTCAAGGGGTTTTTATGTTTTACACTTATTCCCACTCGATGGTCGAGGTTGGTTTGTCCGAGATGTCCCAAAGGACTCTGTTAATGCCCGGAACCTCCGCGATGATACGATCGCGGATTGTGCACAGCACGCCGAACGGAATCTCCACAGATTTCGCGGTTACCGCGTCCACGGTATCGACCGCGCGGATGATCGCGGCCCAGCCCATATGGCGTTTGCCATCCTTGATACCCGTGGATTTCAGGTCCGGAATCGCGACAAAATACTGCCATGGCACAGGATTCAGTTTCTCGATCTCTTCTCTCGCGATAGCGTCTGCCTCTCTGACCGCCTCGAGTCTATCCTTGGTAATCGCGCCGGTGCAGCGCACACCCAGCCCCGGACCCGGGAAAGGTTGTCTGTACACCATGCTGTCCGGCAGGCCAAGCGCTTTGCCGACCACACGCACTTCGTCCTTGTACAGCAGCTTGACAGGTTCCACCAGCTCAAACTGCATATCTTCTGGCAGACCGCCCACGTTGTGATGCGCTTTGACGCCGTCACTCTCAAGAATGTCCGGATAAATCGTACCCTGTGCCAGAAATTCGATTCCTTCCAGCTTGCGAGCCTCTTCTTCAAAGAGGCGAATGAATTCCGCACCGATGATTTTTCTTTTCTTTTCCGGTTCTTCTACGCCGGCCAGCTTGTCCAAGAAGCGATCGGCCGCGTCAACATAGACCAAATTAGCCTTCATCTGATCGCGGAACACTTCGACAACCTGCTCCGGTTCTCCTTTGCGCAGCAGCCCGTGATTGACGTGCACACAAACCAGCTGCGATCCGATCGCGCGAATCAGTAATGCCGCGACAACCGATGAGTCTACGCCGCCTGACAGCGCGAGCAACACTTTTTTATCTCCTACCTGCGCGCGAATTTGCGCTACCTGTTCTTCAATAAATGCCTCAGCCAAGGCCGGAGTCGTAATACGCTCCATTGTTTCCGGACGTTTTATATTTTCCATCTTTTCCTCCATTTTGTCTTGTATTACTGCATGAGGTTATTATAACCTATTTAATGGAAGGCTTCAAGTATTTCAAATCGGGTAATTTACGGCACAAAGAATAGTATATGTTTCTTGTGGAGATCTCCCTGTTAGTACAGACCAATCCGCTAATTCACATAATGCTTTAAATGTATTTGCCATCAAATTAATTATGTTGTCACTTTTTTACCCCTGAGTTAATGTTTTCAATTTACCTTTTACTTCATCAAGTGAGAGCTGTTGCGCATCTTTTCTTAACGCAAATAAATCTTCATATGCTTCCTGAATACCAACAGCTAAAACTTTTCCCGTCTCAGCTTGGTCTAAAAGTTGATGATATCTTGAAGTAGGAGAGTTATTCTCATCAAGCAACCCTAACGCCTTGAAAAGGCCGATATATAACCTATCATTCGAACTCTTAAACCCCAAATCTTCTAAAAACTTGTTCGTAAACCGCTCAGGAGCTTTCGCACTAATAACAGAATTTATAATACTATGTAAATTCTTTGTAGTCTGTAAATAAGCATTTGTAAGTTCCATCTTATTCCTTTCGTCATTTTTATTCTGAGGATTTAAACTTTTATCCCATGCGACATATACTGGTTATTACTATGCCATTACCTATATTGACAACAGCACTTAATCATCATACATACCAACCATATATTCTGACAAATATCATAAACACTCTTGTTTAAATCATCAATTACCTACTTCCGTACCTTCAATAAGATTTTTCTTTAGTACCTCAATCGTATCTTGGTTCTTTTTCAAAAGTTCTAATTGTCTATACGCTTTTTCTCGTAATATTTTTAGCCTTTCAATTTTAGGCACTTCCTGTCTTATCAAGTCTGCATTCGTATCTTCCAGATTGATAAGCACAACCAATTCTTCCGCTGAAGCAAAATCTCTGATATTAGGAGTTTTCCCTTTTATTTCTTTTTCGCTTCTCCATTGTGCTGCTGTTTTTCCAAACAAAGCCATATTTAAAATATCCGCTTCTGAAGCGTATGTATATGCCATTTCCTGCGGAGATAATGTGGGAGTTATTAAAAATTCTTTTACTGCATCTGTATGGATACGATAGTTTATTTTTGAAAGTTCTCTCTTTACATCCCAGCCAATCGCTAACCGATCTGCTTCATCTTTCTTTAATCGCTGATAATCTTTGATGATATAAAGCTTAAACTCCGGTGAAATCCATGAAGCAAACTCAAAAGCAATATCTGTATGTGCATAAGTACCGCCATATCGTCCTGATTTTGATACGATACCGATTGCATCTGTTGCTTTTATCCACTGTTGTGGTGTCAATGTAAAAGCATTATCTCCCGACTCTGCTTTAAACCTATCGAATTCGATAGGTTTAAAATTAGGATTGTGAATCTGTTCCCACAATCCTAAGAATGAAATTGTAGAATGGTTACGCATCCAATTGGCAACTACAATAAAAGCATTATCCGGATTTTTATACTTGGCAATATCTGTAAGAGAAATATATGCATCTTCATTAACAACATCGCCCATCACTCTGATTTCTGTCCCATTGGCATCTATTTTCATATTCTTCATATTTTCTCTTCACCCCTCCCATTCTATTTTTCAAATATGCTCTACACTTGTGCTACAAGTATATCACACACCATTTCATAAATAAATCCACAGTTAAAATTTTACGTTGATAACGAATTCCAATGTCTATTTCCTTAAAATACAACCTAATAGAAAAACAACAGGCAATCTCATAGACTGCCTGTCATCTAAAATAACCCATATAGAATTTTAATTATTCAAACTCTATCGTTCCCGGTGGTTTGCCGGTGCAGTCGTAGACGACGCGATTGACATGGTCGACTTCATTGATAATACGGGTCGTTACGCGGTCGATCAGATTCCACGGCAGGTGTGCCGCTTCGGCGGTCATAAAGTCGCTGGTCGTGACGGCGCGCAATGCGATGGCATAATCATAGGTCCGAAAGTCTCCCATAACGCCAACAGAGCGCATGTTGGTCAGTGCCGCGAAATATTGTCCGAGCGTGCCAGGATGACCATACTGCGGGATCTGTCCTGCGCTCATCGCACGGGCGATTTCCTCCCGATAGATATAGTCCGCGTCCTGCACAATCTTGACCTTTTCGGCGGTCACCTCTCCGATGATGCGAATGCCAAGTCCGGGACCCGGGAAAGGCTGGCGGAACACAAGGTAGTCCGGAATGCCGAGTTCCAGTCCTGCGCGGCGCACCTCGTCCTTGAACAACATCCGCAATGGCTCGATGATTTCCTTAAAGTCCACATAATCCGGCAGCCCGCCTACATTATGATGAGATTTGATCACCGCGGACTTGCCCAGGCCGGACTCGATGACGTCCGGATAGATGGTTCCCTGTACCAAGAAGTCCACCGCGCCGATTTTTTTTGCTTCCTCTTCAAACACGCGGATAAATTCCTCGCCGATGATTTTGCGCTTAGCCTCCGGTTCTGTCACGCCGGCCAGCTTCGCGTAGAAACGTTCCTGCGCGTTGACACGAATAAAGTTCAGGTCATATGGACCGTTCGGTCCGAATACCGCTTCCACCTCATCGCCCTCGTTCTTGCGCAGAAGACCATGATCGACGAAGACGCAGGTCAGCTGCTTACCGACGGCTTTGGACAGAAGTACCGCCGCGACCGAGGAGTCCACGCCGCCTGACAAGGCACAAAGAACCTTGCCGCTGCCGACTTTTTCTCGGATCTCGCGGATAGTGCTTTCTACGAAACTGTCCATTTTCCAATCGCCGTCACAGCCGCAGATGCGCAGTACGAAATTTCGCAGCAATTTGAAGCCTTCTATGGAGTGCATGACCTCCGGGTGAAACTGCGTCGCGTAGAATCCGGCTACCGCGTTCTCCATGGCAGCCACCGGGCAGACCGGCGTATGGGCCGTCACCCGAAATCCCGCGGGAACGGTTTCGATATAATCGGTATGGCTCATCCACATGATCGTGTGATCCGCTTTCGCGCAGCCGGTTGTTTCCGGTCCGCCTACGCCGAGCCCCGCGAGCAAGCCGCCGCGGTCGTCGATGATCACCTCTGTCCTGCCGTATTCGCTGACCGGCGCAGTCGCTACCTTGCCGCCGAGCTGATGCGCCAAAAGCTGTGCGCCGTAGCAGATGCCGAGGATCGGAATGCCAAGCTTGAAAATTTGTGGGTCACACTGTGGGGAATCCTCGCCGTATACACTATTTGGACCTCCGGTCAAAATGATGCCTGACGGTGCCATCTGTTTGATCTGCTCGATCGGCATCGTGTACGGATGCACCTCGCAGTACACATTGCACTCGCGAACCCGACGCGCGATCAATTGATTGTACTGACCGCCGAAGTCTAAAACGATAATATTCTGTCTCATATTTTCTGTCCTTACTGTATCTGTATTTTCATACAAGCAGGGGCGCTATCGGCACGCGCCCACTGCCCCGATGTTTTTTCGTTTTTTATTTTTCTTCCTTTATTTAATCACGTTGCCGGACGCGTCCTTCAAAATAACGTCGTGTGCTCCGCCCTCGACGATGGAGGTCGCGGAAACCAACGTCAGTTTTGCCTTTTCCTGCAGTTCCTTGATGGAAAGCGCGCCGCAGTTGCACATCGTAGATTTGACCTTGGTCAGAGAAAGGTTGACGTTATCGTGCAGGGAACCTGCGTATGGCACATAGGAGTCCACGCCTTCCTCGAATTTCATGCGTGGATCGCCGCCCAGATCGTAACGCTGCCAGTTGCGAGCGCGGTTGGAGCCTTCACCCCAGTATTCTTTGACGTAGTTGCCGTTGATATTCAACTTGTTTGTTGGGGATTCATCAAAGCGCGCGAAATATCTGCCCAGCATGATGAAGTCTGCGCCCATCGCCAGCGCCAGTGTCATATGATGGTCGTAGACGATGCCGCCGTCGGAACAGATTGGCACATAGATGCCGGTCTCTTTGAAGTATTCGTCACGCGCCGCCGCGACCTCAATGACCGCCGTTGCCTGTCCGCGTCCGATTCCCTTCTGCTCTCGCGTGATACAGATGGAGCCGCCGCCGATGCCGATTTTGACGAAGTCCGCGCCGATTTCGGCCAGATAGCGGAAGCCTTCGCCGTCAACGACATTGCCGGCGCCTATTTTCACGGAGTCGCCGTATTTTTCGCGTACCCAGCGGATCGTATCCGCCTGCCACTCGCTGTAGCCCTCGGAACTGTCGATACAGAGCACATCCACGCCGGCCTCGACCAGCGCAGGAATTCTTTCCTCGTAGTCGCGCGTATTCACGCCGGCACCAACCACATAGCGCTTGTGTTCGTCCAAAAGCTCGTTCGGGTTATCCTTATGAGAATCGTAGTCCTTGCGGAATACGAAGTGTGTCAGTCTTTGGTTTTCATCGATGATCGGAAGTGCGTTCAGCTTGTTGTCCCAAAGAATGTCGTTTGCCTCGCTCAAGGTGATCCCCGAGCGGCCGTAAATCAGCTTTTCGAACGGTGTCATAAACTCGCTGATGCGGGTGTCCATGGACATTCTGCTTACGCGATAGTCACGGCTGGTCACCAGACCCAGAATCTTACCTTCCGCGGTGCCGTCGTCTGTAATGGCAATCGTGCTGTGTCCCTTGAGTGCCTTGAGCTCGAGTACATCTTTGAGCGTCTGATCCGGGCGCAGATTGGAATCGCTTGTTACAAAACCCGCCTTGTGCGCCTTGACTCTGCGTACCATGGCCGCTTGATTTTCGATTGTCTGGGAGCCGAATATAAAAGAAATTCCACCTTCTTTTGCCAACGCGACCGCCATATTATCGTCGGAAACAGCCTGCATGACAGCGGATACCAATGGAATGTTCATTGTGATCTCAGGTTTTTCACCTTTTTTGAATTTTGTTACAGGCGTGGCGAGCGAAACCGCCTCAACCCTGCAGTCCTTGCCGGAGTAACCAGGTACCAGCAGATACTCATTAAACGTTCTGGAAGGTTCTTTGAAATAAAACGCCATATTTTTTCTCCTTAACTTTTCTCATTCTATCGTCATGTTTTTTGAACAAAAATATTACTTTTTATTGTATACCAAATCACGCTTGGTTTCAAGGACTTTCGCGCGAATTTTGTCAGCTGTTTACGCAGGTTTGTGTTCTGTTTCTATATTGATTTCTCCGCCTCACTTTTTTGCTATTTTATTGTATACGTTCCGCATGTTGTTATAACTCCTGCCTACCTTCAGACAAGCCTTCGCTGTTCTTCTCAATCAGCTCCCGCAAAACTTCTTTTTAAAATTTTATCGAATTCTCTTGCATCTTTCTCCTCGTTGTGTTATGATGGTAGGGTCGTTAGGGGCGATTAGCTCAGCTGGGAGAGCGCCGCGTTCGCAACGCGGAGGTCAAGGGTTCGAATCCCTCATCGTCCACCATAACAAAACCCTGTGATTGCAATGGTCACAGGGTTCTTTTTGCTATGCAGGAAATATCGCTGTGCGATATTTCCGGAATCATGACAAAAGCACCTTGCGAAGCGGCACTCATGGGTGAGCACCATGTGCGCATAGAAATCGCAGATTTCGTTATGCGTACTTTTGCCCCTTTTGGCGGCACACAGGAGGTATTTGGGTTGCATTTTGATTGACCTTTTGTCCCGTCGGTGCTATGATGTTGATAAGAATTAGGTCTTGGAGGATTTTACAATGATTTATTTTAGAAGCGACTACAGTCTCGGCGCGCACCCGAAGGTGATGGCGGCGCTGCAGGAGACGAATATGGAGCATACAGACGGCTACGGTGACGACAAATTTTCTCACACCTGCGCGGATATGATCCGCGAAATGATCGGAAGGCCAGATGCCCACATACATTTTATGGTAGGCGGTACGCCGACGAATACCATCACCATCGCCTCGGCACTGCGCCCTTACGAAGGCGTGATTTCACCGAGCACCGGGCATATCTATGTCCATGAAACCGGTTCCGTCGAAATGCACGGGCATCGCGTCTTTGCCGCGCCGACCGAGGACGGCAAGCTGACGCCGGAGGCGATCGAGCAGGTCATGCTGCACCACGAGGACGAGCACACTGTCATCCCGAAGATGGCATACATCACGCATCCGACAGAAAACGGCGGTGTCTACACCAAGGCGGAGCTGACTGCGCTGCGCGACTGCTGTAAGAAGCATGAGCTTTACTTTTATATTGACGGCGCGCGTTTGGGAACCGCCCTAACCTGGCCTGGCAACGATGTGGAACTGACGGATCTCGCGGAGCTCGCGGATGGCTTCTATATCGGCGGCACGAAGCTCGGCGCGCTGTTCGGCGAAGCGCTGGTCATCCTCGATGATCGCATCAACGACCACTTCCGTTACATGGTGAAACGCGCCTGTGCGCTGCTCGCCAAGGGCAGACTGATTGCAGTGCAGATGCAGGCGCTGCTTGCGGGTGGCAAGAACTCGCTGTATTATCAACTCGCGCGCCACGAAAACGAAATGGCGATCAAGCTCGCCAAAGGCGTCACCGACGCCGGATATCATCTCTGGATTCCGCATCAGACCAATCAGGTCTTTGTCATCATGAACAATGACAAAATCGCGGAACTGGAAAAAGAGTTCTTCTTCTATACGTGGTGTCCATACGATGACCACCGCTCCGTCATTCGCCTCGTCACCAACTGGAACACACAGGAATCCGAGGTCGATGCCCTGCTTCGGGCGCTGTAAGACTGAGGCTGTAGGGCGAACGCGGTTCACATCGCTGCACATCGGACAAAAGTGCGCATAACGAAATCAGAGATTTCTATGCGCACATGGCGCTCACCTATGAGCGCCACTTCGCAAGGTGCTTTTGTTGTGATTCCGGAAATATCGCTATGCGATATTTCCTACATAAAAAAAAGCTGTATCATGCAAATATAGGCAGCACCCGGAAAAATTGGTCCTGCCCATTCACATCTATTCACTGATCTTATATCAGTTTTTAAGTTTGCACAAAATTTAAAACAGTCTCAATTACAACGAACATTTACAATCTATGTCACTTTTTACGGTGAATCATGTATGTTCCGAATTTTTTCGTTATGTTCGTTATATTCGTTTGTTTGAGGCAAACGAATATAACGATAAATAATTAAACAACTGTATATTGTGTGTCTCTTCCTGCACCTGTCTTCTTAATGGCGCCTTTTTCTATTAACGCATTTATAACATTTATCGCCTTAAATTTAGAACAATTTAACACGAATTCGACATCTTTGCGAGTAATAAATTTTTTATCGTTTAATAAATTCATTACCGTTTCTTCATCTGTTGTTGAGTCGTTAAAAGGTTTCCTCTTGGGGAGTGTAACAACAAAAGATGCAGGCCCGATATTGAATGTAGGCTTGACCATTTGGTCTTGATAACTTTCCATTATTCTCTGAATACCGGTACCGTAACTTTCAATCAATTTTAGTCTGTAAAAAACATTTGCAATCAGAGTGTTTCTTGGTTGTGAAACTCCTGCCATAACATCATGAAGTGTAATACCTTTAACCAGCCCGCCGATTGAAACAAATTCGATTCTGTTTGAGAATATATTTATCAGAATGCTGCCTGAATAATCATAATCTCGATGAACAACTGCATTTAAAAGCGCTTCCCTAACCGCATATTGCGGATAATCATAATGATCCACTCTCATTAAACCTTCAAAAGTTGAATTTTGATTGTTGCACAGATTGATGTATTCGTAAGCTTCATCGACTTGCTTTAAAATTGAACCATAAAACTCTTTTCTTGCCTTAAATTCCAATTTTGTGGTATCTTCATATACTGCGCATTTTATACTATGCTCGCATTGGTCGGACAACAGTAACGCCGCATTGGTATAATATCCATCATTATCAATTAATCCCAATGATTTCATATTGCTGTCTTCAAATGCTACGTTTTGTTTTTGGAACACCGCTTTTGTATAATTGAATGTTAATTCTTGATTTAAACACCTTGCCTTGTCAAATGTTACTCCGTCTGTTTCTTTAAGCATTGTTCTGATGGCTTCTTCAGTAACCGGTACAGAAGATACACCGTGACGAACAAAAACAGCTGAAGGCTTTAAACCTTTATCGGAAATATGGTATGGTCGTTTTTGACCTCTCATAACAGTAACTTTAATAATACATTTTCCATCAACCTTTTGTTCATCCATTGATGTGTACGGAGTTAAATCCGGCTTTATTCCGTTGCGGATTATTGCTCCGATTTTTTCCATCACTTTATCAACATTATCAACACCTACTACCACTCCGTTATCGTCAACACCTACATATATTTCCCCGCCATTTGTGTTGGCAAACGCAATTACTTCCTTTTTAAAATCGTCATTAACGATCGACTTTAATTCAACACTACTGCTTTCCTTAAAACTCAAGATAGCCGCCTCATTTCGTTATATTCGTTATATTCGTTCGTATCGTTATTATATCACAAACACTAAAAATTATCAACATCAATTACTAATCAATCAAAAATAGCCGCTTAATAACTGATTTATACCATATCAATTTTTATTTAATCAGCTAATAATTTGATTCATTCGTTTGGTATTCGTTATATTCGTTTTTTGTTTTTTCATTTACCACTCGCCAAACGGATAATTGTTGAAGTGTTCTGATATGCCCCTCGGATTTTCGGGTAATGGTGCAAAAATATTTTGAACATAGAAATTCTATCAGATAAACTTTCGGTATGTAGTTAGCATTATTCCTTTCGATCTTTTCGGATCAATTTTTATTTTGTTTTATTATACTCGGCTTGTGGGTGGTTGTAAATCCTACCAAAGCATGAGACACGAAGGAAACAATCTTGGCATTGGTGCGCAATTGGCGCGCAGCGGACCCAATGTTAATCCGCAGCTAAGCTCCCAAAAAACTTTTATTCTGCTTTTTTGGCGAGGCTCCATGCATCTCATACGATGACCACCGCTCCGTCATTCGCCTCGTCACTAACTGGAACACACAGGAATCCGAGGTCGATGCCCTGCTTCGGGCGCTGTAAGACCTTAAGACAAACGCGGTTCACATCGCTGCACATCGGACAAAAGTGCGCATAATGAAATCAGAGATTTCTATGCGCACATGGTGCTCACCCATGAGCGCCACTTCGCAAGGTGCTTTTGTCGTTATTCCAGAAATATCGCTATGCGATATTTCCTACATAATCAAAAAACAGTATGACCCGCAGGGGCTTGCTTCCTGACGCATGCCAGACGCATCGCGGAGCAGCCCCATGCGGGTCCTTTGATTTTGTTGTGAGATTTTTAACCTAAAAATTGAGGATGTGAATTTCACCAATCAGCGGCAGCGGTTTTTCCTCGCCTTGAATCGCGCTGACAAGGCCCATCACCCAAAAGACAAACAACACCAGATAGCCGACTCCCAACGCGATCCATCCTAAGATTGGGATAAAGGCCAGAATCTTAGCCACGATTCCCCATACCACATTGGCCAAAAACAGAACCAGCGCCTGGTTCAGATGAAAGCCGGATTCTGTTCTGGTCCCGCAGGCAAAAGCCAGCACCCAGCCGACGATCGTGATATACGCAACAATATCTGTTCCTTTTTTTGTCATTTTTTGCTCCTTTTCTTTTTATACGACAATCTGATGTTACCCGGCGATGCGTGCCGCAGCCAGATCTCAGTCTGCCGGACGATTTCGTTATTTTACGATCCACTTGCGATTTGGTTTGACGTGCGGATCCATCACCACCTGCTCCGGCGGCTGTTCGAGCAGCTCCGGATTCTTAAACAGGCGATTGACCTCGCGAAAGCAGCGGCCATAATAGTGCCCGTTGGCAATCCGTTCGTCCGTCACGATCCCAAGCTCCATGATTTTTTTCTCGGCAAGGGTTTCGCCGTTCGGCACCGCGCGCTTTATCGGCTGTCCCATCGAAACGAACACGCTCGTCGTGCCGAATTCATACAGATGGTGATAAATGGCGTTTGTGCGGATCGATGCCAGATTGGTCACAAACAGCGACGTATGAAACGGGCTTGCGTCCACCACCGAAAACGGCAGGGTGAAAAAGTGATCCAAAAGCTTTAGGATATCGACTGCAACTGTGACCAGAAACGGTACCCGCAGCAGTGTCGCCATCAGCTTATCCAAAGAATTCTCCGCATCCGGCTTCTGGATTTTTTCGATGGCCTCCTGCACCTTGCGGTTGACTTCAAAGATCGTATCATCCATATTAAAATACAGCTTGGTGACCGTATCGCTCTCCTTACCCGGCGTCAGCGTTACAAACGAAACGCAGAAATGATTGCGGGCGTAGATCTTTTTGTTCATGCAGAAGCGGTTCAGATACGGATTCTGCGAAGCGGCGCGCAGATAGCCCGCAATGATGACGCTCATGTGGCTCATACTGATGCCCTTTTTGCGGCACCGGCGGATGTATTCCTGAATCGGGTCGAGGTCGATCTCCACTTTGATGCTGTTCGACGCGTCATAGCGTTTCGGCATGATGTGCGGCACCAGCTCGTACATAGCATCGTTTCCCCTTACGCGATTTCCGTCTGTTCTATACATGCAAGACCTCCTTTGGTGTCTGTATGATCTATGATATCCCTCTGCGGGATATTCAGATTTTGCTAAAACATTCCGTTTCATTATACAGCAAGCTCCGCGAAAAGACAAGGTTTTTGGACAGATTCACAAAAACGTCCTAGAGCTGCCTTGCGAAATTCCGATGCGCGTGTTAGAATAAATACGAAAAAGAGGGGGTGAAGATTTTGGCATTTTTTCATAGGAAATCACCTTGGGAAATCGAATGGGCCGACCTCGCGAAACGCGAAGCGAAATTCGCGGCTAAGCGAAGAGAAGGACCGACCTCCGTTCTGGTTCAAAAACTGGACCGTTTCGTCCCCGATAAGCTCAGCGGCACACTGAACGCGGCATTTTTGAAGGCGTTTGAAATCATCTTCGAGAAGGGCACCGGTGTGATCGAAAAAACTTACAACAAGGGCAAACGGGAAACGGACTTCAAGGTCAATACCTACGCGGCTCAGGTTCGCGAGGACCGCAAAACCGTTCGAAATTTCACCAAACAGGCAAAATCCGCGAAGAGCCTCAACCTGGCAATCGCGAGCATCGAGGGCATCGGACTGGGATTCGTCGGCGCCGGAATCCCGGATATTCCGCTGTTCATCGCGATGGTGCTCAAAAGCGTTTACGAAATCGCGCTCAGCTACGGCTACCGCTACGATACCGATGAAGAAAAGATTTTTATTCTCAAGGTCATCGAGGCGGCGATGTGCGACGAGGAAGCTTTTCGCGAAAAAAACGAAGCTCTCAACGAGGACATTCACCAGATCACGCTCGCTGGCGATCGCATGCCGGAGGGCAGCTGGAAGGTCAGCAAAGCAGAGCAGATGAGGGCAACCTCCGCCTGCCTGTCGCAGGAAATGATCTATACCAAATTCCTGCAGGGACAATTTGTAATCGGCATCGCGGGAGGTATCTTCGATCCGATTTATGTCAATCGCATCAGCGATTACGCGGTACTCAAATATCGCAGAAGATTCTTAGAAAGCAAAAAATCCGGCTTCACCGGCTGATTCTTGACTCCGGACGCCGCCGCATATTTTACGGCTTTTTGCGCGATGCGCGCGCTGCCGGCAGATGTTTCGCGGTTTGTGCAGGGAGTCCTGTCATCAGTAGTGGCACCCTTTTATATAAACTTCATATAAAGGAACCTTACTGTCATGAAAAAAAACAACTCTATCTTATTGCTTGATTTAACGCAGGGCGCGATGATCGCCGCCCTGTATGTCGTTTTAACCTTTATCGCGAACCTTGCAGGACTTGCGAGCGGCGTGATCCAGGTCAGACTGTCCGAAGCACTGACCATCCTTCCCGTCTTTACCGCCGCTGCGGTGCCGGGACTGGCTGTCGGCTGCGTACTGGCAAATCTTTTGACCGGATGTGCCATCTGGGACGTCGTATTCGGCTCTCTGGCAACACTCATCGGGGCGGTCGGCACACGCCTTTTGCGCAAAAAAAGTCCGGTCCTGGCGGTTTTGCCGCCGATTCTTGCGAACGCCATCATCGTGCCGCTGGTGCTGCAGCGGGTCTACGGCGTAAGCGACGCTTACTGGTATCTGGCGATGACGGTCGGCGCGGGAGAAATCATCTCCTGCGGGGTCTTAGGGCTGCTGCTCTATAGCTCCCTAAAAAAGACAAAGATCTTCTATAAATAGAGAAACCAAAGTTTGCTTACTGTCCGCGCGGCGCCTGCGGCAAAAGCAAAAACGCAAAAAAAGAGAATACAAGATTCCCACAAGGAATCGTATTCTCTTTTTGATTATCCTATAGGAAATATCGCTGAGCGGTATTCCCGGAATCACGACAAAAGCACCTTGCGAAGCGGCGCTCATGGGCGAGTGCCACGTGCGCGTAGAAATCTCTGATTTCGTTATGCCCATTCTTGTCCTCTTTTGTTCAAGTTTGTTTGTTTTTTGTGAAAGATGCCTAAAGCAGTTGCTGAGTCCTGTGAACCGCCGCCCATTCCGCATGAGAAGGGCAGGGACTAATCTTCGCGTCCAAGGTATTTACCGCTGTTTTTATATTTTTTTAACAGTTTTTCGAGCTGCTCGTTTTGTCCTTGCTCGCGCGCGCGAACCTTTTGCTCATACGGCGTCAGCTTGTCGATGTCCTTGATATGCTTACGCACCGGCTTCGGTACAAACGCGAAAAAAATCAAGGGTGAAATCAGCAGGCAGTCCACGAGGACCCATCCAAAAAACAGCGTCAACGCCGGCAGCGCCGTCATATGCTCTGCCAAGGAGAGGGAAAGAATTGCCACAAGTCCCGCGAAAAAGACGAGACTGGTCACAAAATAGCGTTCCAGCTTGCGGATCACGCTGCTGAGCGCCTCGTCATACCAGGTCCGCTGCAGGCTTTTGCACAGGTACCTGGCGCCGCGGAATTGCGTATTGGCAAGAAACACGCAGGCTTTGAAGTCGTCGAAGGTCGCCTTTTCCCGCGGGATCTCGACCGGAAACAGTTCCTCCTCCATGCCGCTGTAAAAAATCTGCGCGCGAACGGTCACGCCCTCGCCCATGATGCTGTATTCTGCGGTTTCGCCCATTTCATATTCGATGACAAAAAGCTGCCCCGGCTGCACCATCTGTGTCTTTTCGCCGATGCTGACCAAAAGATACCCTTCTTTGCAGTAGAGCGCGTGCACGCAAAGCGGCAGCGCCGATTCGCAGGTCGAGCCGCACATCTGTTTTTCACTTTGCGGCCGCAGAAGGTCTAAATACCCTTCATTGCCCTTGCGCACCATCAGGTTGAAATCCGTGACCTTGCCGTAGCTTTTTGTCTTCCACGCACCATCAAAGCTGTCCTGCTCCAAAGTTTTGAGTTTCGCGACCCGCTCACCGTTGTACTCCAGGACAACTTCCCCGTCGAGCACCATCAGCACGCGGTCATAATCCGGAAGTCTGGTAAAATCCGATTCGTCTGTTTCTACTGTCGCCGAACTGAGCCGCCAGATAAACTCTCTGTCGATGTATTTTTGTCCGCGTGGGTAAATGGCAAGCTCCTTCGTTTGGCCGCCCGACCAGGCACTGAGGGTATAGTTTTCTTCTTTATAAAGGTAGGTTTTCATAGGCTTTCTCCAAAATCTTCTTTTTTCACAGGCATAGGCTTTAAAAGTATTATATCATATTTTTGGTGTTTTGCAACGCGCGGCGCTTCAGCGTTTCAACAAGATTTACGCACTTTTTTTCAAATTTTTTCCACGAAGTCTTCTGCTTTGTACCACGTGTTTCGCACATATCCGATGTATGATAAATCCATCACAAACAAGGAGGGCAAACACCATGCAGACACATACAGACACCAGATCGCCGCTGACGCGGGAAAGCACCGCGCGGATCATAAGATCAGATGCGCCGGCAAAGCCGAACGCACGTCTTCCTCAAGCTACAATGCCGCGGGCAGCAGACCGGCCTGCAAAGTATCGCCATGAATACAAATACGAGATTTCTCTCTTTGATTTTCTCTCGCTCACGCGCATGCTGCGCACGATCATGCAGCCGGACCCGCACGCGGATCAGGATGGACAATACCTGATTACCAGCCTGTACTTCGACAACTGTTTCGACAAGGCTCTGCGCGAAAAAAGAGACGGTCTCAATCAACGGGAAAAATTCCGTCTTCGCTATTACGGCAGCGCACCCGAAAAGGTTCTTTTGGAGAAAAAGCAAAAACACGCGGGTCTTTGTCTCAAAAACGCGGCACCGCTCACGCTCGCCGAGTGCAAGCTGCTTCTTACCGGACAGCGTGATTGGATGCTCGCGCAAAGCGAGCGGCCGCTGCTGGCGGAACTGGCGTTCAAAGCGCGGACACAGCTGCTGCGTCCGCGTACCGTCGTGCGTTACAGCCGCGTGCCGTTCATCTACGCGCCCGGAAACGTCCGCGTCACCTTTGACTGCAATCTCTGCACCGGTCTGTCCGCAGACGCGTTTCTCGATGACGCGGCACTTGCGCTGTGCAGCAGCCCACAGCAGGGCGGCATCATTCTCGAACTCAAATATGATGTGTTTTTGCCCGATGTCATTCGTGCGGCACTGCAGCCGTATTGCGGCACTTTGCAGGCTTTTTCCAAATACGCGCGGTGCCGCGGCTTCGGCTGACGCGCAGCGCTTCCTGTCTGCGCCTTGAAGCGCGTCTTGTGAGGCTGCGATCCTCCATACGCGCTGCGCGCACATGGAAAATTCAGATTCCCTTGCGAGAGCTTTTTCGTCTTTTTCAAATTTTCAAATAGAATTGATTTACGGAGGTATTCCTATGACTTTTAACGACATTTTTAAATCCGGCTTTTTGGAAAGCGTGACCGATTTTTCGGTGACGGACACCCTGCTCGGTATGCTCTGCGCACTCATCCTTGGGTTATTTATTTTCCTGGTCTACAAAAAGACCAGCCCCGGCATTCTCTATTCCACAAGCTTCGGCCTGACGCTGATCGGCCTCTCGCTGGTCACGACCCTCGTCATCATGGCGGTCACCTCGAGCGTCATTCTTTCTTTGGGCATGGTCGGCGCACTCTCCATCGTTCGTTTCCACGCGGCGATCAAGGAACCGATTGAGATCGTATATCTTTTTTGGTCGATTGCTTCCGGCATCGTGGTCGGCGCGGGTCTGCTCCCGCTCGCGCTCATCGGCTCCGCCATCATCGGACTGATTCTCTGGATTTTTGCGAGCCGCAAAACGCATCAAAGTCCTTACATGCTGATTCTGCGCCTGACAGATGAGGCAGGCGAGGCGGCTGCCATGCAGTTGGTCAAGACTTCCGCGGACAAAGCGATCGTTAAAGCAAAAACCGTCACACCGGGCAATGTCGAGCTTTCCTGTGAGGTCAGACTCAAGGATGCCTCGACCGCGTTCATCAACCGGCTTTCTGAGATCAATGGAGTCAAAAGCGCCGCGCTGGTCAGCTATAACGGCGAATACATGTCCTGACACGCTAAGACCGCCCGAAAAGCCGCGGCTTTTCCATGCGGCAAAAGGAGATTTTTATGATTGACAATCCACATATTGGCAAAGGCATTTTGGCGCTGCTGCGCAAACCACAACATAGCTTTCCTTTCTTTCATAATATATACATAGCCGGAGTCGGCGGGTTTCCGTCGGCTCCGGCCTGTTTTCTCCTATATGCGCTTGGACCGACACACCGCCCATCACTGCCCATCGCCGCCGAAAACTCCGATAATACTCTTGACACGCGCCCCGCTGCCATCTATGATAGTCTCAGAGGTTCCAAGAATCCAAACATCGGCACAAACACCGATTCAAATATTACAACCACCAAAGGAGGTTCTCCATGCAGCATGCATTATCCCAAGAGCTGCTGGCGTTTCTCGACGCCAGTCCGACCTGCTTCCACGCGGTCAAAAACCTTGCAGACCGACTGGACGAAGCCGGATTCACACCGCTCACAGAAACCGAGGTCTGGGAGCTGAGCCCCGGCAGCAGCTATTATGTGGAACGCAATGGTTCCGCACTGATTGCCTTTACCATTCCCACGGGCGGCGTCCATAGCTGGCGTGTTTCTGCCAGCCACAGCGATTCGCCCTGTCTCAAGCTCAAAGAAAACCCAGAGCTAGCCGCAGAGGGGCATTATGTCAGACTCAACGTGGAAGGCTACGGCGGCATGATCGCGCCGTCCTGGTTCGACCGTCCGCTCTCGCTGGCCGGCCGCGTCATCGTCCGCGCAAACGGCGAGCTGCAAAGCCGGCTAATCAACTTCGACCGCGATATGCTGCTGATCCCGAGCGTCGCCCCGCACTTCAAGCGCGCCGGCGAAAAAGACGAGCTGAACATGCAGACGGATCTGCTGCCGATCTACGGCGATGGTGCCGCCTGCGGGACATTCCTGCAGATGATCGCGGAGTCCGTCTGTGTCTCCGAAGAAAATCTCCTCGGCCACGATCTTTTCGTTTATCCGCGGCAAAAAGGCAGCGTCTGGGGACCATCGGGCGAATTTATCGCGAGCCCGCGTCTGGACGATCTGCAGTGTGCCTTCGCCTGCTTCAAGGGATTTCTGGCAGGGCAGCGGCAGGCGCATGCTTCCATGTTCTGTCTGTTTGACAACGAAGAAGTCGGCAGTCTGACCCGGCAAGGCGCAGCTTCCACTTTCCTCAGAGATACGCTGGAGCGCATCTGCGAAAGCCTCGGTATGAGCCGGCAGGCATATCTGGCCGCCGTTGCAGGCAGTCTCATGGTTTCGGCGGATAACGCACACGCGGTTCACCCTGCCCACCCCGAAAAGTCAGACCCGGGCAACCGCCCATATCTCAACGAAGGCATCGTGCTCAAATACAATGCCGCCCAGAATTACTGCACCGATGGTCTGTCCGGCGCGATGTTCAAGGACATCTGCCGCCGCGCAGACGTCCCGTATCAGGTCTTCACCAACCGCTCCGACCGCCGCGGCGGCAGCACGCTCGGCAATCTGTCGACTGCACAGGTGCCTTTCCCGACCGTCGACCTCGGTCTCCCGCAGCTGGCGATGCACGCGCCGTACGAAATGGGCGGAACGAAGGATACCCTATACCTCAAACGGGCTATGCAGCTCTTTTTCGCGTAAGAACGTGAGGCGCGCGGCGCAAAAGATCAAGGATCTGCGTATCGTCTCAGGCACAGGCACTGTCCGCTCCAGCGTACCGTCCATCAATTTTGGAAGCACTGTATGGAGCGCATCGCAGAGCTTCTGCATGATACGGTAACCCAGCACGCGCAACGCAAACGGCGCGGCGGCAGGATGCTCAGCACCCCGCCTGCCGCGCCTGCAGCAGCGCGAGTTCCTCCGCGGTCAACTCGCGGCATTCTCCCTCCGCCAGATCTTCCGGCAAATAAAGTTTTCCCATACCCAAACGCTTCAAGGCAACAACCTCAGCCCCGCAGCATCCGAACATCCGCTTGATTTGATGATAACGCCCCTCGCGCAGCGTGACCAGCGCGATACGGGTATCAATTTTGGTCAGGTCCGCTGCCTTGCAGATACCGTCTTGCAGCACGACACCCGCCAAAAATCTTTCACGCATCTCCTCCGTGACCGGAATGTCAAGCTCCACATGGTACAGCTTCGGCACATGCTTTTTGGGTGCCAAAATATTGTGCGCGAGCGCGCCATCGTCTGTAATGATCATCAGCCCCGTCGTATCGCGGTCAAGCCTCCCGGCCGGAAACAGGTCCCGCCCGCGATAAGCCTCCGGCACCAGCTCCAGCACCGTCTGGTGGTCGCGATCCTCAGTCGCCGATACATAGCCCTGCGGCTTGTTCAGCATCAGATAAACATGCCGCTTAAAGTTTAGCGGCTTGCCATCAATCGTGATCTTCGCCATCGCGGGATCTGTTTTATCCGATGATGCCTTGACAGGGTTGCCATCCACTGTCACTCGGCCCTTGGCGATCAGCGCCTTGACCTCCTTGCGTGAATACTGCCCCTGCGAGGCGATGATCTTATCAATTCTTTCCAAATTGTGATTCTCTCTTTCCGTGCCTCAATAGGCGCTGTATAGAGATATTTTATCATGATTCATATCATTCCCGCAAGTGAAAGCAGCATCTTTTGCTTCTATATTCCATACCGTATAAAAAACGCTCCTACACACTTCCGCTTATCACGTTGGACCATCTGGTGTAGCAGATCAGCCCGTTGACATTGCGGTATCCACGAATCTTATAGTATTTTGTAGTGCCGGACATGACATTCCGGTTGTAGCAGTCATTGCCTTCCATCGTATAAGCCTTTTGATAGTAACTGTCGTCAAACGAATGGTAGATCTCGTAGCCGTCTACCTGAAAGCCCTTTGATTTCGTCCAGTTCAGACGGATGAGGCTCACGCGCCCCGGCTGTGCTTTTTCGGTGCTGCTCACCTTGGCTTGGATCGTGGTATTGCGTACGCCGCTGATGATCCATGCGTTTTCGATCCGTGCCTTTTCCCCGATGACAAAGGTGCCCTGCAGACTGCCTTGAATCTTGCAGCGGAGCAACGGGCTTCCGTTTTTTTCTGTTTTTTCGGAGGAAAATTTGTTCTGATAGACTTTCCCGCCTGTGACCACTCTGCCGATGCCGATCTCACCGGTTTGCAGAGCATCTGGCAGGTCGGCGAGATCCAGGACCACCGACGCGCCGCTGCTGTTCGGGTTGAGGATTGTCTTGCCGCCGGAGCGGAACGAGATTTTGCGTACGATCGCCGTCTTGCCGAAGAGTCTCTTTTGCTCCGCAGACAACACGCTCTTTTCGGTCACCACGTCAACGGTCGTTCCCTTCGCCTTGCTGATCAGGGAGTTCATCAGTTTCCGGTCCAGCGTCACACTGCTCGGATACGTGCTGATCTCCAGCGGAGCTTTCGTTTGTTTGCGGATCTTTTTGAGTAGTGTTTTGCTGATCGTGATCACTGCTTTATCCGCTTTTGCCTCTGCCGATGCGCTGATATAAAAACGCAGAGGCTGTACAGCGGCCTCATCTTGACTTGCAGCAGCATCCGCGGCTGCACGAAGAGCTGCCTCAATGTCTGCTTCTTTCAGCCGCGCTTTTAATTCAACTTTTCCGTTTTTGCTGTTTGTGTAGGTTTTGCCTGCGATAGCGATCACCGTCGGCGCCGTTTCCTGCTGCGGGTCCTGCGCGTTCTCCGCGGAGGACGAGGTCTCGGTCACAACGGCCGCATACGCCGCAGCGGCTGAGATCGGCACTGCGGTATGGTCTGCAGCGTATGCCATATCGTTTTGTCTGGGGCTGAGAGCCGGCATTGCCGTTACAACCGCCGCTGATAAGGCCAGTGCGATCAGTTTCCTTTTCATTTCTTACCGTTTCCTTTCTATTTTTTATGCCCGAAGAGGACAGCTTACGCCGTCCTCTTCTGCATTCGATTGCGATTGTGAAGGCTTTTGTCCTCTCAATGCGCTTAAACTATTTTGCTCGCGCGCATCGTGATTATCGCGACTATTTCTTCGTAGAATGATCTTCTTTTCTCTTCCGGTTCCATGCGCCGAAGGCGATGATGCCGATGACTGCGATCAGGATCGCTGCCGAAGCTGCCGGATTTTCACGGACCGTGTCGGTCACGGACTTGATCAGTTTGTAGATCTTGCTTTCCGGCTGGATCTCGCCCTGTTCGCCGCCGCCCTGACTCTGTCCGCCGCTTTCCGGCTGGTCGATCTGTTCATGATCGTTGTCGTCCGAAGCCTGGGATGGGGCCGGATCGTCCGCGATCTCCTGCGGAACCGGCTGTTCTGTCGGAACTGCCGCTGCCGGCTTCGGTGTTACACTTGGTGTTGCATCCGTGCCGGTTCCGGTGCCGCCGTTCGGATTGTCACCTTTGTTTCCGGTTTCTCCGGTTCCGTCTCCCTGCTGTCCGCCTTGGCCGTCTCCGCTCTGGTCTCCGTCGCCTTGGCCGTCTCCGGTTCCGTCTCCGTCACCGTCGCCCGGTTTATCTCCGGTTCCGTCACCGCCGCCGGTTCCGCCGCCGGTTCCGGATCCGCCGCCGGTAGTCTCTGTGCTGCTGCCGCCGGTTCCGTTCGCTGTCAAGTCTTTGTTGATCCTGACATCTGCGGTCGGATTAGTGGAGTCAAAGAGAATTTGATCTCCGTTCTTATCCTTGATCGTGACGTCATAGCTTATGGTCGTCGTGCTGCCGTCGCTGTTCTTGATAACCTTCGGCGACGGGATTTTGTCTACCGTAGTCCTTACCTTCTCGCCGTTCTTCACGAAAACCTTATCACAATCGGAAAGGCCGGCTTTTTCGCTGAGGTCACTGGAAACGGTCGTGGTAATGTCTGCCGTCGTGCCATCCGGCCACGTAATGGTTTGTTCCCGATCGACTTCTACCTTGAAGATGATGCCCGCTGGGCCATCTTTGTTGAAGATCGGGCCGTCTTCGCCCTGTGTCCAAGTTCCGCGTGGATCGTGATCCTTGTCCAGTTCGTAAGCGATCTCACCGCTGATGAAGGCGGAACCCGGTTTGCCTTCTGCTCCTGGGCGGCTGCTGGCAAATCCATCTTCATCTGAGTAATATGCGTTCGACACAGAGGTTCCATTATTCCCTGCGATTGTGTCAAACATCTTTCCCACAGGGTTCGCAATGGTTCCGTTCCAGTAAGCATTTTTGATTGTAGTTGTTCCGTATGATTCATAGTTCTTAGGCATTGAACCCATGATACCGCCCATATGGTCGCCATGCTCTGCGATATCAATGGTTCCATTTGCATATACATCATTTAGGTTCACCCTATTCGAACCTCCATCCGAATTGCTGCCTAAGATGCCGCCGACGCTGTCTGCCTTTCCTTCTGCCTTGATAGTCCCGGTAAATCCGCAGCGTTCAACTTCAAGCTTGCCCTGTGTGCTTCCCTTTACGCCTACAATTCCGCCAATACCATAAACTTCTGATCCTTCGGCTTCAATTAGCGCGTCTGACATACAGTCGCTGAGTCTTCCTGCTCCATATCCAAGGATTCCTCCAAGACCGCCTTTACCGCTGCCGTTCGCAGGATTAGGATCGCCGTTTCCATCCGGCTCAGCAGGCCGACTTCCTGCGCCTTTAATGGTTGCTGCTCCTACGCTGCAATTTTCAATGACCGGTGTACCGTCACTGCCGCTTACCTGTCCGGCAATCCCGCCGACAAAGTTTCCGCCGCTGATGGTTACACCTGACTCAATCCGGCATTCTAAAATTTTACCACTATTAAACTCTTTATTTAGAATGGTTCCTACAATGCCGCCAATGATGTCATCGCTGTTTAATACGGTTCCTGACTTAATCGTGCAGCCTTCGATGCTTCCGCCATCTAAGGTTCTGGCGATTCCTCCGCTCATGCTGCCTCTTCCTGCAACATTTATATTCTTGACCGTACCCTTTACAGTTTCAAAGATTGAAGCACCCGCGTCCGCGTATGTAACGGTATGGCCGTTTCCGTCAAAAATACCTTCAAAGCCGTCTATGCCTCTTGTCCAATTGTCTTCCAGTACAATGTCTGCACCTAATGCAAAACGATCGTTTGTAGTATCAATGTTATTTTCCTTACAGTGTTCTACATAGTCTCTGAACGCCTGTAAGGTTTTTGCGTCTTTAATGACAACCGTATCGGAAGTCTGGTCGTTTTTCAAAGCCTCAATGTAGTCGACGAAAGTTTTCTGCGTCCAGTTTGCATAAAGCAATAAATTTTCATTGAGGTGTTCGCAGCCGCTCCAGGAAGTTTCCGGAGCAGTCGGTGCTTGTGTCTCAAACCAGCCTGCAAAACGATAGCCATATCCATCGGTCATATCTCTGGCAATCTCCGGTATCGCTAAAGTTTCAAGCGTTACAGCCGTTCCCGCTTCTACATAAGCATAATAGCGTTTAACCTGTTGACCATTTATATTGAAATATCCGCCGTTCGCATCAAAGGTAATCATCTTTTGCGGCACAGCAGCCGTGCCTTCTTCCTGCCAACCTGCGTACAAAGTTGTATTATCGGTGATGCCTTCCCCGCTGTACGGCAGATGTTGTTCTGTATCAAAGAACCAGCCGACAAAGGTATAGCCTTCGCGTGCCACGTTGGTTCCGTTATACGCAGCCAGATCAAGGGAATTTCCCTCTTTCACATCCAAGACAAGATTGCCCTGTTCGTCAGCAAGTTCTTCTGCGAAGGTTCCGCCGTTTGCATCCAAAATTACCTGATAATACAGTGATGACATATCCCATCCTGCATACACATCTATCTGCAGCGGTTCTTTATCTTCCGGCACCATTCTGCTGCTCATATCGACTGCTTTCGTGCAGTCTGCATCCAGATACCAGCCGGTAAATTCATATTTTCCATTTTTGAATCCGGCGTCTGTGTTCAGCTCTGTGATCGTATGGAATCGATTGCCGACAATCGCTTCAATTTCAGTCTGTTCTTCTTCGCCGATGGTTCCACCGTTTCCGTGAAGGATCAGTTTCATCGTCGAACCAAGATTCGGTACTTTTATGAACTCTGCGGTGGCATCCAAATTTGAAGCAAACGGTACTGTAACAGTGATGTTGTTGTTTTCTTCATCAATCACTGCTGCCAGTTCTGTTTGTGCCTGATCGTATATGCGGAATGTATTCAGCACATAGTCTTCCTCCATCCCTGCAGTTTGCCATTTGATAATCGGCTGCGGAGTATCAAACATAGCAGTGAAATAGAATGTTGTGGTACTGCCTGCAGAAGCATTGCTCCAGATCTTCAAACTTGACAATGTATCATCTAAGGTAAGACTGCCGTTGGTGACCGTTGTTGTCAGCTTATATACCAGCGGTGCACTAATTGCACTGTAAAATTCCGGTCTGCTATTTGCAATATCCTGACCCCAAACGCCTCTGCGATTCTTGCTTTCGCCATTGTCCAGCAAGAAGGCAATTTCGCCCTTTGCCAGAGTTTCTGTGGAAACTGCGTTTCCAAGTTCCTCTTCAGAAGGTGCACTGCCAAGGGTATTGTCAAGATAATATACCTGCTCAGCATTGCAGTTTCCCTTTGACGGCTTTCCGGCAATACCGTAAGATTGGGTTGTGCCGTTAACAGAGCCATAATTCACGGCTCTTTTCAGTGAAGGTTTGTCGCTCGATGCACTCTCTATAGTAGTCTCACCAATCACACCTCCGGCCTTATCTGCGGTTACATTTCCTGTATTATAGACATCCTCGATTCCGGTTGTCTTCATCTCATACATATAATCGCTTGCCCATTTTCCAATGAGTCCTCCGGCGATTCCTTTTGCATTCGTTACGCTGCCGCTGTTACGCGATTGTGCGAAGATACCTTTACTGCTTATATCGCCGTATGCCAAGGCACCTGCAACGCCCCCTGCATAGGAACTTGCACTGCTGCCCGTATACGTGCAATCTCCTTTATTGTCGAGATTGCGGACGATAATTGTCGTTCCAGCAAATTTTCCACTGTGATTTGAATATATATACCCGACGATTCCGCCTGTGTAGGTTCCGGCTCCGCTTACCGTAACATTGGCTTCAATGTCAGTAATTTCGGTTTTGCCTTCATCGTGGTTATAATCAGCTGCCGTTCCGCTGGCAACGCCAATCACGCCGCTGGTTGCCCCGCTGCCGTTATTGTTAACCTCGCCCGAAATGGTAAAATTCTTCACGGTTGCATCGTATGTATAGCCAAACAGCCCCTGCGGCTCTTTGTCCTCTGCATTAGAAATATACAGACCGCTGATGGTTTTGCCATTGCCGTCGAAAGTTCCTTTGAATTTATTTTGAGTTGTGCCGATTGGCTGCCAGCTGCCTTTTTCCGTGCTGCATACTGCTGAAAGGTCAATATCGTTTCCTAATTTCAGGGTCTTCCCCTCAAAGGTCTTGCCGCTGCTTACGAGTTCGGCAACCGACTGAAGCTGTCCTGCTGTTTCGATCGTAAATAAATCCTTCGTTTCGTCATACCATTCGGTATAGACAAGGGATTTATAGTTTTCCTTGTTTCCGTAATGGATCTGCGCGTCAGCAGTGATATTCAGCGGAATCGTAATATTATCCGGATTTTCATATATCGTCGCCTTGCCGCTACAGACTAAAACTGCCACAGGTGCTTCCGCCGCCGTTTCGGTAGCCGTACTTACGACTGATGCCTTTCCCGTAAAGTGCCCTGCGAAATCAAGGTATGATCCGGTTGAGTCTTGTGACAAAGTCTCGCCTTCAATTCCAATCTCATACTTTTCTGCATCAGCATCCGTAAACGGTATAAATCTTATTTCACATACCGGATATTTTTCAAATCCATCAAATACCGGATATAAAAATCCTTCCGGATTCTCGTTACTCTGCGGATTCCAGCCCCAGAAGTTATTGCCGTTTTCATTCAGCTTTTTAACAAGCTTAGATTTGAGGAAGGTATCTGCGTTCAATGCTGCAAAAGCGTTATTTCCCTGTTCCAGATCATCTGTTCCTGCATCGCTCATATAATATACGCTGGAATATGTAATGCCCTCACTGCCTCTTGTTGTCATTTTCGAAGCATTCGTTCCATACATATTATATTCTGTACCGATAGCTTTCTGTATTCCCTGATTGAAACTGAAAGAATTTTCCATGTTAAAAAACGCTTTTTGTGATGCCATACGCAATTTAATTTCTAAATAGCCAATCAACCCGCCTGCCGCATCAGACATTTCCGATGAAACTTTACCGGTATTTGCACAATTTTTCACATATGCCTTTGTATTAGCCGCCGTGTTTGTAACATATCCGACAATGCCGCCCGCGTAGTTCTCAGCGGTGACGACCGCAGTGTTCTCACACTTTTCGATTCCGTTATACTTATACGAACTGCTTTTGCCCGTGAGCTGTGCGGCGATTCCTCCAGCGTTTCCGTCAACCGATGTAACAGCTCCGGTGTTTCTGCAGTTGTACAAACCGTTTTCTTTATTTGTATAGTTATATGTTTTGGTAATTCCTCCTGCATCTCCGGATGTTGCATAAATATTACCATTATTTTCGCAATTTCCGATTGTTACCTTGCCCATATTGTCTGCTATTAAACCGACAATACCGCCCCCAATCTTCGTTCCACGAAGGTTTGCATTGTTCTTACAGTCCAGAATGTAAGAGGTTCTGGTTGCTACACCAACGACGCCGCCTGTCTCCGTTGTAGTCTCCGATGCTGACACCTTTATATCAATCTTAACTTGATTGACACAATTTACAAATTTTGAATCAGTTGCATCTGCTGCAATGCCTGCGGATCCTGTACAGTTCAGCATCTCTCCGCTGACAGTCAGATTCTTTATCTCCGCCGTGTTGACATATCCAAAAAATCCTTGTTTTTGAATTTCTGTTTCTGATGCAATATACAACCCCTTTATTTCGTGATTTTGCCCGTCAAAAATTCCTTTGAATATATTGCTGCTATTCGTCCCGATAGGCGTCCAGTTTCCTTTGTTTTCGCCACATATCTCGTCAAGGTTTATGTTGTCTTCAAGCAGAATTGTCTTACCCGCAAAGTTGTTTCCGCGGTTTACAAGTTCCGTGAAACCCAACAGTTCCGACAGATTCTTAATTTTGTACTCGGAAGCCTCTTTATCTTTTTCATACCATTCATAGCTTGCTACAATCTCGGATTCTGCTTTCGTTCCGAATTTAACTTCAAGGTTTTGTCCGTTTTCTTCCGCGATTGGAACAGTCAGAGTCAGGCTTTGTCCCGCTGTAGACGCCTTTCGGCTTCCGTTGTATGCCTCAGAACCCTGTGCGTGCCTTATAATCGTTGCGTCAATTCCGCCTTCTCCCGGATTCTTCAGCGTGATCTCGACTGTAGTCGCATTGTCTATATAGCATTCTTTTTGGTCTGTCGCGTCTGCTATCTCAATAGACTTATCCTCTTCTTTGCTCTTAACTTCTTCAACCTTGATCGGTGTTGAAGCGGAATAGCCTGTCAATGTGATTTGTGAGATAATTGGAGCATCTTTATCTGCAAATTCGATTTTCTCACTGCCTTCCTCTCCGGAAAGCATGAAAACATTTTCGCCCGTAGCTTGGTTCATAAACCAAACATTTTTCCGTGTTGCAAGCTTTGTGACTGCTGTGTAATATTTTTCCACCTTGTCTTCATTGCTCACATAAAAAACGTTCTTTGGATTTGAGGTATTAGTGCCGCTGCTGTTATACATAGGCTTTACATCTTTTGCACTGCTAAAAGAACCCTTTACATCCAATGTCTTCACATTCGTCAGATATCCGCAAAGTCCGGCCATCTTTGTAGCCGATGTAGCCGATATTTCGCCGCTGTTATAGCAGCCGCTGATTTTGAGTTCCTGCTTTGAGTTTGCAGTAAATTTACCGAGAATACCTGCTGCATACGCAGTACTTGTATCGGTCGTCAATTTCCCCGTGTTTGCGCATTTCGTAAAGTTAAGATATCCGTTCATATTCGCATATCCGACAATACCTCCGACATCCGACTTGCCTTGCAGCGCAGCTTCATTTCTGCACTCCGAAAAGTTCACCTGCGTGACAAAGTAACTCCCGCAAATTCCGCCGACGGCACTGCCTGTCCCGGTATTTTTTGATATAATTGCCACTCTATTTACCAGATTCGAAAACTTTACATTTGATGCTGCCCCGATAATCCCGCCGATACCGCCTGGATTTGTATTACTGGTTTCTTCATTGATACTGATTTTCCCTTCGGCCGTCAGATTTTTAAATTCGCCATAATAGGAAAACGCAAACAATCCGGTTGCATTACCATTTCTTGTCGTGATCTTGATTCCCGTAATGCTGTGGGAATTACCGTCAAATGTACCGCAAAATCCGTTATACTTCGGACTTTGGATTTTCCCGCTTGCGACTGTAAGTTGCTGTAAGCTTCCAACAGGCACCTGCTCTTCCCAGTCTTTGAGGTCGAGATCTTGTGTCAGCCATACAGTACAAGATCTAAAGCTCCCCACTGTAGTTGGAGAAGTAGAACTCTGCACATTTTCGTCTGAATTTATGTACTCGACAAAAGCCTTCCAACCTTCCAAGTCATCAATATAATAATATGGGTTAGCCACTTTGTTTCCATTTTTTGCGCTCAACATGGTTTTTAACCCTGTAGAATCTCCTGCATATTTTGCAAGGTTGATTCCTTCGATGCACGTACCGTCGCATTCTCCGGTTTCCGCATTATAGTGATAGTGTGTGCGATGCACATTTTCTTCACTCGGTGTTTCGCCCGGCTCACTGCCGTCTCCTGCACCCACATCTGCAAGCGCAAAGCTCATCTGCGAAAATACCACGCACAGGCATAGCATCATGCAAAAAAGCTTTTTGCTAAAGTTACTGTTTGTTTGTTTCATTCGTTACCTCCTTATTTATTTCTTTGTCACCTGGATGTTCACAGCCGCATAGATGGGATTCATCGATTTTTCGTCGTTGTGCATCTGGTTTACATCATCTATCAACACATTGCTGTCTGCCGTTGTCAGCGGAACTGCTTCCGATTGCGCATACCGGCTGACACATGCGTTTACCGTTTGTCAAAACTGCACCGCCGCTCGACCATACCTGCAAAAAAAGAGGCTCCGCATGTCACAGTCAGCCTCGCCGCGCTTTCTGTACGGCGTCAAGCTCCTGTATCCTGTGCGGAACCTCCGGTTTTCCGGTCAGTTCATAATAAATGGTGCAGCAATCAAAATAATTGCTGTTGTTTTTATGGGATTTCCCGCATAAAAAAACTGCAGTCCGTCTTTTCTTGCGAAAAAATAAACTGCAGTCCGTATTCACTGCGTTTGCAACAGCTGCGCTTCTCCGGCACAGCGGTATGAATCAGTCTATGCATGTCTCCTGACTCAGGCGTCATCGCGCTTTTCGTCTTCCCAAAGCAGCACACAGCAAGCATGCAAACCTCAGTGACATTTTGAAAAGCACTCCTCCATCACAGTGGCGGGACCGCGCAGGATTTACACCTGCTTCCATCTTAGCTCCATCATGTGATGGAGAACATAAATCTCTATGAAATTCTATCAATACTCCATTATGATATCATGCTCTCACCCGCTTGACAACCCCTTTTCATAAAGTATTTTGCACTGTTTTTGTACTGTTTTCATAGGTTTGTGTGCGTTGTCTTAATACAGAAGAGGACAGCTTCCGCCGTCCTCTTCTGCATTCTATTGTAATTGAGAGCGCTTTTTCCGCTCAATCCGCTTAAACCATTTCGCGCGCACCGTGATTATCGCGATCATTTCTTCGTCGATTGATCTTCTTTTCTCTTCCGGTTCCATGCGCCGAAGGCGATGATACCGATGACTGCAATCAGGATCGCTGCCGATGCTGCCGGATTTTCACGGACCGTGTCGGTCACAGACTTGATCAGTTTGTAGATCTTGCTCTCCGGCTGGATCTCGCCCTGTTCGCCGCCGCCCTGGCTCTGTCCGCCGCTCTCCGGCTGGTCGATCTGTTCATGGTCGGTGTCATCCGAAGCCTGCGATGCTGCCGGATCGTCCGCGATTTCCTGTGGAACCGGCTGTTCTGTCGGAACTGCTTCTGTCGGCTTCGGAGTCACGCTTGGTTTCACGTCCGTACCGGTGCCTTTGCCGCCGTTCGGTTTGTCTCCCTTGCCGCCGGTTTGTCCGGTTCCGTCACCCTGCGGTCCGCCTTGGCCGTCGCCCGGTTTGTTTCCGTCGCCTTGGCCGTCTCCGGTGCCTGTTCCGTCACCGTCGCCCGGTTTATCGCCGGTTCCATCGCTGCCGCCTGTGCCGCCGCCGCTTCCGGAGCCGCCTCCGGTGGTCTCTGTGCTGCTGCCGCCGGTACCGCTGGCTGCCAGGTCTTTGTTGATTCTGACATCTGCGGTCGGATTCGCGGAGTCAAAGAGGACTTGATCGCCGTTTTTATCCTTGATCGTGACAGCATAGCTTATGGTCGTCGTGCTGCCGTCGCTGTTCTTGATAATCTTCGGCGACGGGATTTTGTCTACCACAGTTCTTACCTTCTCGCCGTTCTTCACGAAAACCTTATCACAATCAGCCAGTCCGGCTTTTTCGCTGAGGTCGCTGGAAACGGTCGTGGTAATGTCCGCCGTCGTGCCATCTGGCCACGTAATGGTCTGTTCCCGATCGACTTCTACCTTGAAGATGATGCCCGCTGGGCCATCTTTGTTGAAGATCGGACCGGTTTCGCCCTGTGTCCAGGTTCCGCGCGGACTGTGATCCTTATCCAGTTCGTAAGCGATCTCGCCGCTGACAAACGCGGAATCCGGCATGCCCTTCGCGCCTTCTCTTCCGCTTTCGTAACCGTCCGCGTCGGAATAATAATAATAGGTATTCGATACCTTCGTCACGGTGTTTCCGGCGATCGGATCGAAGCCCGGACTCGGATTGGTGATTTTTCCGTTCCAGTATGCATTTTCGATACTCGACGTCTTTGTTGTCGGATAATTATGCGGCGAGGATCCCATGATGCCGCCGACATGCTCTCCGCAGTTTGTGCCGAGATCCAAAGTACCGTTTGCATAGACATCTTTCAAAACAGCGCTGTTCGCCTTTGCGTCCAGATTGCTGCCCAGTACGCCGCCGACGCTGTCTGCGTTTTCTGCTTTGATATCGCCGGTAAAGCCACAGCGTTCGATCCGCATACTTCCCTGCGTATCTCCTTTGACACCGACGATGCCGCCGATGCCGTACGCACCGGACTTGCCGGCCTCCAGCAATGCGTCAGACATGCAGTCGGTGATATTGCCGGATCCAAAGCCCAGGATACCGCCCAGACCGCCGGTACCGCCGCCTATTGCAGGATCCATTGTTGCCCCAAGGCCTTTGATGGCTGCTGCACCAACCTCACAGTCGGCAATCGTTACCGAGCCCATGTCATCCAGTCCGATGACACGTCCCGCGATACCGCCGACATTGTTGCCGCCGGAGATCTCTACGCCATCCTCAACCGTACACTTGGAAACGGTACCACCCGGCACCTTACCCAGAGGCATGGAGATGGTTCCTACAATGCCGCCTGCAGCATCCGTGCCGGTGAAACTGCTTCCGGATTTTACGCGGCAGTTTTCGATCGTGCCGCCGAGCAGGGTATCCGCGATACCGCCGCTGATCATGCCGCTTCCGGCCACTGCAATATCCGAAACGCGGCCGGATACCGTTCCCATCAGCGGTGATCTTGCATTATCATAGGTGATTGTATGACCGTTTCCGTTTAAGGTACCGCCAAACGCGGTCGTATTATTTCCGATGCCGACCCAATCATTGCCCAGCGTAAGGTCGCTGCCCAGTACGAAGGTCCTGCCCTTGCAGGCATTGCCCGCGTTTACATAAGCAGCCAGTGCTTTTAAGGTTTCATAGTCACTGATGACGATCTCATCGAACTCGCCCTGATCGTTGCGCGGCTGGTTCTTGATGAAATCTTCGAAGTTCTTGACCGGATCTGCGGTTTCGGAACCGCTCGCTTTCCATTTTGCGATCAGCTTCATATCCGCGCTGACAGCCGGAATGCTGTCAAAGACTTCGTCGCTGCCGTCCAGTGCCCATCCCAGGAACTGATAACCGCGTCCCTGTACCATATCGTGCTGTGCCTTCGGAACGCCGAGCCCTGCGATCGCAAGATTTTCTGCGTTCTTCTTCACTTTGACGAGATATTCCGCACTCTTCCGTCCGTCGACGTTAAAGTATCCGCCGTCCGCGTCAAAGGTCAGCATGCATTCGTCCTCTGCAAGCCAGCCTGCATATAAAGTCAGGTCGCTTGTGAAAGTATTGGCGTCAAATTTCAGATGGCTGCCGGCGTCATAGAACCATCCGCAGAACGTGTAACCGTCTCGGGTCGGTTCCTTTGCTGCCGGGATCTCGGCTTTGCTTCCGGTTTCTGCATCAAAGGCATAGATCGACTGGTCGTCGATGGCTTCGCCTTCGTACAGACGCTCGTCAAACAGCGCCGGATCTTTTTCATCGCCGTTTCCGTTCAGCGTGATCGTCACGGTATCGATCTTCTCCCAGCCCGCATACAGGGTCAATGGATGTTCTTCGGTATCGTAACCGCTGAGGATCTTGGTGTATGCAAACGGCTGCAGGCATTCACGGTCGGTGTACCAACCGGTGAAACGATAGCTCTTGCGGCTGATCGGATCGTTGAGGACCTGCTTTGCGATCTGCTTGTTCAGGGTTTCTTCGCTCAGACGATCTCCGTTCTGATAGGTGAACGAGATCTCTTCTGCTTTTTTCGGCGGCGTGATCAGCGGGTGCAGTGTCCACAGCTTTTCTTCGCCGGCATTGCCGTTGAGTACGACTTTCATTTCGGTGCCGTAATCGCTCGGCATTTTGATAAAGTTCAGGTAGAGGTTCAGGTCTGCACCCGCGCTGACCGTCAAGGTCACCGTCGAGGTCAGATGAATCTTACCGGTTTCTTTATCTTTGGTTTCTGTATCGTTGATCTTCAGGCTGCCTTCCAGAATGCCGCTGCCGGAAACTTCGCTGAGCGCGTAGCCCTCCGGTGTGTTGACCTGGAAGGTGATCGGATATTCTTCTGCTGGTTTCTTTGCGAAATATCCGGTCAGGAGTTTTGCGTTGCAGCTGACATCCATCTGCGTCAGCTTGTCTGCGAACGGAAGCGTGATCACATCCTGCAGACCTTCGATATCGTCCAGTCCGACGGTATGTACATTCAGTTTGTATACCGTGCTTCCGGTGGAAAATACCGGATTCTGCGCTCCCTGGTCAAAGAAAGCGGTACGCTTGCCGGCCAGATCGCCCTTGTCGAGGAGATAGGCCAGACTGCCGTCTGTCAAGTCCTTGCGGCTTACTTTCTGCGCATAGCCTGCATCCTGAATGCTGGTGCCTTCCGCAAATTGATCCACATAGTAGTTCGTCTCGTTATCCTCCTGCAGCACGAAGGCCGTAGAAATCGCACCTACCGTTTCGCCCTCGATCTTACCTGTACTGAAACAGTTTCCGATCTGCGAAGCCGGATTGTATGCACCGCTGCTGCCATCTGTGGATTTCCAACCGATCCGTAGGCCGGTGATGCCGGCGGCACGTCCGTTGGCGTTTACTACTTTAACATCCCCGGTGTTATAGCTCAAAGAGATCGGCAATGCACAGTTGCTGCTACCACCTGCGGATGCATTACCGATAACACTATACGCCGTGCCGACCAAACCGCCGGCGCAGTTGTAATACGGTTTTGTCAGATCTGCTTCTGCGATTGCAGCTGCATTGGTGACATTGCCGCTGTTCACTGCAAAACACAGTTCGCCTTCGCGTGGACCGAACCAGGAGTCCGAACCGTTGGCTGCATAACCGATGATACCGCCGGCACTGCTGATCTGAACGTTTTTTCCGTTGAATTGGGTTGTTAAAGTTTGCCCAAAGAAGTATGAGCCTGCCAGCAGCCGTACATCCGCGTGATTCTCAACCTTGCTGATCCTTACATCCTGCCGTAGTATCCCCGGGAGTCTCTGCCATTCTGTGGAGACGGAACCGATGATGCCGCCGACACAGGCTGCTGCTGCTTCTACGCTGCAGGTTTCTGCAATTTCAACGTTTCGCACGGTCAAGTTGCTCGTCGAGCTTCCGAGCAGCATGCCGACTGCCATTTTGGATTTCGGCTTTTCACCGCTGTCGCAGATCTTAGAATCTCGAATCGTCAGGTCACAGATCACCGCATCGCTGGCCACACCAAAGAGACCGACATAGCTGCTGCTGCCCTTCAACTTCTGCAAATCAACGTAGAGACCGCGAATGCTGTGTCCCTGCCCGTCAAACGTGCCCTTAAAGGATTTTGTCGTGGAAGTTCCGATCGGCGTCCAAGGGTTCTCCGCGTCGCAAAGCTTCGACAGGTCGATATCTTTTGTCAGTTTTACAGTTTTACCGCTGAAGTCTTTTCCGGCATTGACCAGCTGCGCAAAGCCCATAAGCTGTCCTGCTGTATCAATTGTAAGTTCTTCCGCTGTGTCATCATACCAGTCTGTAAACACAAAGTTCTCATAGCCTGCCTCGTCGCCGTAAAAGACGGTGATATTCTGTCCGGCAGCCCGAATCGGAATATCCTTGGCGTCCTGCAGGCCGCTGTTCTTGCCGCCGGATACCAAGATAGCCTTTGCAAACTTTGTATCATCCTTTGCATCGCAAATACACAATTTTGCATCGAAGTCATACGGCATCTCCATGCTTTTTTCGGTTCCATCGTTGCTCAGAATCAAACTCTTTCTGCCGGATACCAGATCGATCCGGTATTTCGCTGCGTCTTCTGACGTAAACGGTTTGAATACGATCTCTGTGATCGGATATTTCGCAAATCCGTCGAACAGCGGATGAACGGCATCTTCCTTATATCCCCAGAAATTTTCACCGACGGCTTTGTTGAGTTTGATCGCCATTGCGCCTTTCTTGAAGCTGTCCGCATTGACTGCCAGCGGTTCTGTTCCGTCATAGGCCAGATTCTCGCCCTCTTTGGCAAGCGCATAAACTGCTTCGTAGCTTCTGGTCGGTTTAGCCGTTTCCTTATTAAAAAGCTTTCCGACCGCCTTTAACGTTGTATTTGTCTCCACATAGCTGATACAAGACTGCATGTACAGCGCAGTACCGGCATTCGAATTATTCCAACCGGCGGAGGTCGGGAAACTGCTCAAGCCGATGATGCCGCCGTTGCCGGTGCCGATCGTACCGTCAGTTTTATTCGTCAGTACATTGCCGGTGTTCTCGCAGTTTACGATCTGAATTTTTGCGTTTCTTACCGCGCATTGCGTATTTCCTACGATGCCGCCTGTACTCGTTCTGCCGTAGACATTCCCGCTGTTGCGGCATTTTTCGATCCGACTTTCCGCATTCGTTGTCGCCTGCAGAAGGCCGGCAATCCCGCCGATCACATTCTTGTCGTTCCCATCGATTTCGGCGGTATTTTCACAGCCTCGCATCCAGCCGGTAAAGGCACCGACAATGCCGCCGACATTCGTATTCGTTGCTATGACTGCTCCGGTGTTGCGGCAATTTTCTATGGCAGGTGCGCTCAGCGTTGCGCTGGCTGCATAGGCCGCAACGATCCCCCCAGCGCCGGGCGTCGGGCTTCCCATACCGCCGCCGCCGCCTGTGATTGTACCTTCGTTTGTGCAGTTTCGAATCAAAGTGCACGCGGTTGCCGTATTTTTATTACCTGCATTTGCGACAATACCGGCGACATTCTTCTTGCCTCCTGTTATATCGGCCTCATTGACACAATTTTCGATCACACAGTTTGTCGATGTTCCTACAATTCCGGCCGTGTTCTGACCACCTTGCGAAATTTCAACTCTGTTTGTACAGTCTGCGATTTTGCTGTTGGTCGCTGAAGCGCAAAGGCCTGCTGTGCCTTTATTGATAGTCGATGCCGCCTTTGCAGCGTTCTGACCGGCAACCGTCAGATTCTTCAGTTCCGCACTGTCAAGGTAACCGAACAAGGCCATATCATATTCTTCACATGATGAAATCTGATAGGTAATCGTATGGTCAGCTCCGTCAAAAACACCCTTGAACGGCGTTTTGCTTGTCGAAGCGATCGGCGTCCAGTCGCCGCTGCTGGCATCGATATCTCTGCCGAGCTTGACAGTCCGTCCGCTGAAATCATTTCCCTCATTGACCAGCTGAGCGAAGCCCCGCAGCTCACCCGGCGTCTGCAGGGTAAATTCGGATTTCTGATCTGCGTACCATACGGTATTCGGCACCTGTTCGTATTCTGCCAAGCTGCCGTACTGGAGCGTGATATTTTTACCTTCGATCTTCAAGGTCATCTCCAATGCAGCTTTCTTCTCATCGTTCGCCTCAAAACGGCTCTGACCGGCTCCCGGGTCACAGTTTGCCAGTTCGGTCAGGGTGCAGACCGGATACTTTTCTTCGGTACCGCCGCTCAGCGTTATTTTAAGCTCCGCGCCGTCCAAAACGTAATAGCCCTGCTCCACTTGTCCCAGCAGATTTTTCTCCGGTTCTGTAATCGCCAGATCTGCCGTGATCGGATTTGCTTCCTGCTTATAGGAATACGGCGAAAGCACGAATTGGTAAACCGTCGGACTGTCTGCTTCCGCCCACTGCAGCTTGCCGTCTTTTAAGGTATAGGCCGGCGTCGTGCTGCCCTGATTCAGAAGCCATACCGTTTTCCAGCTGTTGAGCTGCTCTTGCGGTACATAGGTTACCTTCCCGTTTTTCACGTCCGACGTAGCGCTGTTGCAGCTGACAAGACAGCGTTTTTCATACTTGCCTTGGGAATAACCCATAAACAAATCGTTTAAATAATAACCTGTACCAACGCCATAGCAGCCCCGAACTTCGCTGAAATAACTCATATCTGCGCCTGCTATTTCGTGGGTTCTTCCGTCCCGCGTATTATCGTTCTTGTCTATGCCTTCAACTTTGCCCGCGTTAAAGCAATTGATGATCTTATTTTCTGCACTGTTTCCATAGTCAACGTCATTAAGCAGTCCTGCTACATTGCCGTACAATGCGTCGGAGTAAATATGGCCGTAGTTCGCGCAGTTCTCCATGTGGATAGTTCCGGTTTGGGCCACCCTATATACAATCCCTGCTGCATAGGTACCACCGCTGTTTGTAACGTTCACATTACAGTAGTTGATGACATGTTTTAAGGTCGATTTGCCGTCAAGGCATCCGACTACCGCAGCGATGTACTTGAACGATCCGGAAGAGACCTTCACTGCTCCGCTCACCGTCAGATCCTTGATCTCCGCGTCTTTAATGCAGCCAAAGAGCGCAACGGCTTTATCATAGGCTGCTTTTTCATCGTCGAATAAAACATTCTGCAGCTCATGCTTCTGACCGTCAAAAATGCCGGAAAACGGAATGTACACATATCGCGTGTACTGTTTTTTGTCTCCATACGTTTCTTCTTTTACATTGCCGACCGGTGTCAGAACTTTGTGCTCGAAGTCGACGTCGTTTGCCAGCACCACGGTCTTGCCCGCAAGGGTATTGCCCGCGTTGACGCAAGCCGTCAGCGCTTCCCAGTCTGCGGGATCTTCGATCGTGTAATAACTGAGGGTTTCGCAGCTGACCGCTTCCGCACTGCCTTCCGGCGTATAGGAAGCCCATGCCCAGGTGCCGCCGCCTTCCGCATCGGCGGTGAATCCAAAGGCATCTTCCATCTTCATAGCCTGTTTGCCTTCATAGACCATCCGCATCCTCGCATCGGCAAGAAGCTGCGGCAGGTTGGCTTCTGCCAGCTGATTGGCCGCGTTCAGCAGCTCAGCCGCCGTTCTCGCCGGCGTCGGCTGCTGCTCTTTCACAGGGGCTTCCGCTTCCTGCGGCTGCTCCGGCGTCTGCGGCTGCTCTGCATCCTGCGTTTCACCGCCTGTCTGCGGTTCTTCGGTCCGGCTCGGCTGCGGCTCCCCGCTCAGATCCAGGCCCGTTTCCGCAAAGGCAAAGCCCATCTGCGAAAAGACCATCATCAGGCCGAGCAGCAGGCAAAAAACTTTTTTGCGCCAGTCGCCTTGTCTCTTTTTCATGCAGACCCCTCCTCTCCTCGGTTCTTTTGGTTCTTCATCTTTTACTACCTCTCTTTCATAAAAACTGATTTATAGCAAAGAGTCTCCTGCTTTCAGGTCAACCTGCTGTTTCGATTTCAGCGTGCCGCCGCGGTGACCTTAGCGGACCATTTGGTGTAACATTTCACGTCACCGATATATTTATATCCGCGAACCTTGTAATAACGCCGGCTTCCGGCTGTCAGGCCCGTCTGTCGGAAGGAGCGCGCGGAAGTGGTCTTGATCTTTTTCCACTTGCCGTTCTTTTTGGAGGAAGCGTAGACCTGATAACCGTCTACGGAAACCTCGGGTTTCTTCCAGCTGACTTGGATCGCGCCGCGTTTTCCGACCGCTTTTGCTTTGATCACGGTCTGTTCAGCTCGATTGACCGCACCGGCCCGGTTCTGCACGGCACGGAAGTTCTGCGCAGCGTCCAGCAGGACGATGGTCCCGAACGTGTCCGTGGTCAGCGAATAAGCATTTCTTGACGAACTGATCTCCTTCGTGTAGTCCGGGTCATGTCCCCAGATCTCCACAAGCGTACCATCGTCCTTGATGACAGCTGCTCGCCGGCTCACGCCCGGCGTCGGTTCTACCGCGAGCCTGGCCGAGATCCATTCCTTTCCTTTCCATAATCCCGAAACCTTCTCTCCGCCGACGCTGCACGTAAGCTGCCACATTTCGGCATTTTTGCCATAGAGAGCGCGCTGTTTGCGGCTCATCGCCACCTTTGCCAGAAAAAATTCCAGAATGTCATCCTCCAAACTCTGGGCGGTCAGTCTCTGCTGTACTTCTTCGTCGAGTGTCATGTGACCGATCGTTGTCTGCAGGCTGATCTGCAGCGGATCCTCGCCGCGGCAGTTGTTGGAGATCCATTTGCATCCGAGCCGGATGCGGACAGCCTGCATCTGTTCTGTGCCGGAAAGGCTCACGTACATGATCCCCGGGGTATTTGCCCTGCCAATCTCCGCTGCCTTGTCCAGCATTTGGTCGGTCACGTTAAAAACTGCCGCCTTGTCATCCTGCTTTTGGGATGTGCCGCTGCTTTTCGCGAGCGCAAGACTCTCTTGTGATAAAAACAGGCCCAGGCAAAGGAGCAGGCAGCATGCCCGACGCAGGATCCCGCGTTTTTTCTCGTTTCTCCCATTCATGCGTTTTTCTCCCTAACCGGCTATTTTGCCTTCGCGCTTTTGACTGCCGACCACTTGCTGTAGTACGGAGCCTTGTTGATGGTGCGGTAAGCGCGGATCTTGTAGTAACCCGTCTTGCCGGAAGCCAGGCTCTTGTCGGTATAGGTCAGAACGGAACCCTTGGTGATGGTCTTCACGGATTTGAAGCCGCCGCTCTTTTTGGAAGAACGATAGATCTGATAGCCGTTCGCGTTCGAAACCTTTTTCCAGCTGAGGACTGCGCTCTTCTTGCCGGCCTTGACGGTCAGCGCCGGCTGTGCCGCCTTGATCTGGCGTTTCGCGGCGTTGTTGACCTCGCTGGTCTTGGCGTCGTTTACCTTGATATCGACGGTCGCGTAGAGCGTATCCAGCTGCGTTTCGTCGTTGTACATCTGATTTGCGTAGTAGATCAGCACGTCGCTGTCTTTCGCGGTCAGCGAATCGGCTCCGTACTGTACGTACTGGCTGATGTCCATGCGCTTGCCGTTTGTCAGCACCGCTTCGACCTTCATGCCTGCCGGGTTGAATACGTCCCCGATGTCGTAAGTCGTCTGCGTCGGCAGCTTGCTGACCGTGATCTTCTTGATCTTGCTGCCCAGCGCCATCATCTGCGCGGAGTCGTTCTTAAAGTAGATCGTACCGTATTCATCGACGATCGGACTGCAGATGGCATACTGTGCCTGTGCGCCCTGCGGAGTAAACAGCGTCGATGCGCAGACCCAATCCTGTGTGCCGTCATTTTCGATGACCGCATCGACCGGCTCGGTCAGACCCGGCTTGTCTTTGATGTAGCGCAGCTTGCCCGGCGTCATGTTTTCAAAGAAATACACATAGGTATAGCCGTCGCCCGCACCAGTGTAGACCAGGCCGCTGGTCTGCGGATAGCCCATCGTATAAGCGCGGTATGCGATCTTCCAGGTTTTGAGGTCGACGACCGTGATATTGTGTCCGTTGTATTTGGCGAACTGTCCCGGACCGGAAACGCCGACGTAGGCTCTGCCGTTATAGATCGCCGGGGTGGAGGTACTCATACCGCCCAGATCCAGCTCCTTCAGATCGGTAATCTTGCCCTTTGCGGAAACCTTTGCCGCGTAGAAGCTGCCGCCCTTCGAGGTGAAGTAATAGCGGTCGGTGGTCTTATCATAAGAAACATTGCTGCGGATGTCCGCGTTCAGCCCGCTCTTTTTGTCCAGCAGCGCACCGGTCTTCGGATCAAGGCTGAGCAGGTTGGACGTCTGCTCGGTGTAAGCGCTGTCGCCGTCATCGGTGCCGACCAGCACGAAGTTTTTGCAGACATAAGCGCCTGCCCAATAAAATCCGCCCTTCGAAGTGTATGTCCATTTGGCTTTTTTCGCTTCGTTGGTCTTTTTCGTATTTTCATCCTTGACGCTGAGGCAGACAAAATTCGCGTCGCGCGTTTCGGAGTTCCAGAAGCCGGTATAAACATAGCCGTCATAATAGGTGATCGGGCAGTTCGGCTGTCCGCCCAGCTTGTCGGTGTAGACCCACAGGGATTTGAGTGTCTTGGCGTCAAACGCCTGCACGATGCCGCCTGCCAGACCGACAAAGATCTTGCCGTCCGCATAGGTCGGCGGTACGATGCTGAAGCTGGAATTGTTGACCATCGGCGCGGAAGCGACGCGTTCGCCGCTGATCGCGTCCATCTTGTTGATGGTCTTGCCCTGATTGTAATACAGGTAGCCGTCTACCAAGATCGGGGAACCGACTGCCTGCGCACCGTAACCGGTGCCGGATTTGGTCGCCCACAGCAGCGCCGCTTCGGATGCCTTGGTCGGTACCGGGTTTTTGGTCACCGCATTGTGCGTATTGTTCCCGCGAAAATTCGTCCAGTCGGTCTTTATGACCTTGCCCGGATCCGGATTTTCGCACACGGACTCCGTCAGATCGGCTGCATAACCAGTCGCTGCTGTACTCAATACCAGAGCCAGCATCAGCACGACCGTCAGCAGACGCCGCATGTTGAAGTGTTTGTGTTCTTTCATCATTCTCCTCCTGTTGTTTTTTTATTGATCTATCGCATATCGAAGAGCCGCGGCTCTCCGTTTTTTACTCGGTCATAAGCAGCCAGCGCGTAGGCCGCCTGCTCGGTCGCCATTAAGTTCGTACCGCCGTCCGCGATATGCGCGAAACCGCCGTCCTCCTGCCGAAAGGCCAGCAGCGCCTCCGGCGTTCCGGCAAAGCGCTCGTCCTTCGCGGCGTCGATCCCCAGTGCGGAAAGCGCCGTCAAGACCTGCGCGCAGCTTTCGGCGTTTACGCTGCCCCAGCTTTCAAACCCGCCGTCCGGCAGTTTTTTGTCCGCAAGGCAGGAAAGCGCCCGGTCTGCCGCTTCCCGGACTTCGGTCAGCGTTTCATCCGTGACCTCTCCGCAAAGCATCTCGTCGCCGCAGACATACGGCGCCATCGCGGTCAGGGCCATGGCCGTCAGATCGACGTCGGCTTCTTCGCCGCTCAAGGTCCAGCCGCCGTCCGCGGTGCGGTTTTCCAGCAGATACCGCAGCAGTGCTTCCCGTGTCGTCTGCACCGGCGCGGCGGCCGTCCCTCCGTTCGCCGCAGCCGCGTCATTGCCGTGCTGCGTCTCGGACGCCCCCTGCACATCCGGGATCTTATAGCCGCCGCAGTCATAGGCGATCAAAGTCCAGATTGGTCCGTTGATCCCCTGCCGGCAGACGTTGTTCAGATTGGTCAGTTTTTCCAAAAAGTCATAGCCGCCCACATCCGTCGGGTCGCCGCCTGCCGCGGTCCAGCCGAGCAGGATGCGCGCGTATTCGGTGTATTTATAGCCGGTCGCGGTGTTGAGCACGCCCTGTGCCTCCCGCACGACCGCCGCCGTGTTTTCACGATAGGTTTGCAGGAACGTGTCGCTGACCTTGCCGCCTCCGCGTGTCAGGGCGATAACGGCCCATTCGCCGCCGACGGAACCGGTCACCGGTTCGGTGACGGTCTTTTCCAGATAGGCCTGCGCCGCATCCAGCGCTTTTTGATAAGGCTGGCTGCTTGACGCGCCGCAGCCGCTGAGCACAGTGCTGAAGAGCAGCAGCAGGCAGAGCAGCAGGCTCAGTTTCCGCATATTTGGCTGTTTCATCTTCTTGTTTCCTTCTTTCTTATGATCCGCCTTATGTTCCATGATCCACATCCTCGCTTTTACGCCTTTTTTATCTGCCGGTAAAATTGCAGGACCTTCTGATAATCCGCTTCCCGGACCGGATGCGCGCTGTAACGTGCTTTCTGATAAATGGCCTCGATCTCCGCCCGCGTTTCTGCCGGCGCGCCCTGTTTCTGCCGGCGCGCCGCCTTTTCCTCGCGTCTGCGGATAAAGTACAGCATCGCGAGGATCGCTTGGCGCCGGTCGGCGCCGGTGATATCCCTGCGCCGCGGCCGACCCTTCCGTCCTGCCGGCCGGACGCGCTGCTTCCGGCGGGCCGCCCACACGGCGGCCGTCGCCAGCAGCAGGAGCAAGAGCAGCAGTGCTGCCAGCATCGGGTAATTGACTTCGGATTCCGTTGTTACCGTTTGCTGCTCCTTATCAGCCGTTTCCGGTTTTCGCTGCGGCTTCGGTGCGTTTTGCGGCTCTCCGGCAACGCGGACGCTGCCCGCGCTTTTCATCAATCCGATATACGGCGGCGTCGTTTCAAACGGCAGCCAACCGACGCCGTCCTCATAGTATTCAGCCCAGCAATGTGCCTGTGCCGCCGTAACGGCGATCTCTTCACCGGCTTTGACATCCTTTGTCATGTCCGCCGTGATCAGATACCCCTCTGCGAATCTGGCCGGGATCCCGTAATAGCGGAACGCCAGCACGGCCGCGGTCGTAAAATGTTGATCGTAACCGGACTTGCGTGTCAGAAAATCTGCCGCGAAGTCCTTTTCCTCGTTGTCCGTAACGGATTCGTCATACTGCATCCCGCTCAGCGTTTCTAAGATCGCCGCTTTGGCCTCTCCGCTGGTGCGGACTCCCGCCGCGTCCGGAAAGGTTTCGGTAAGGACGTCCCTGCATGTTTCCGGGAGTTCGAGGTCGCAGCGCAGCACATAGCCGCGGTAGTTCGATTCGGCCTGCCGGTAAGCAGTTTCTTCCGGGCTTTGGGACGCGGACAGCGCATCGAGGATCGTTCCGTAGCGGTCGATGAGATACGGCCGCGCGGTCACAGCATAGCGCTGCGCGCTGTCATCCTCCGGGCGCAGGCCGCCTCCGATCAGCAGCGTCCCCTTGGCTTCGATCTCTTCGGCTTCATACGGCAGATAAAGGTAGCGGCGGCTGGCGCCGGTATTGACCACGCGGATCACATTGCCCGCGTCATCTCTTCCGTCCTGCAGTCCTGCGGCTTTCTGTGCCGCGGCCAGCATAGTCTGACTGTCAAACTGTTTCTCCGAAAGCCGGTAAAACAACGCGTTGTCCTCTGCGGCCTCCGCAGTATCCGAGGCCGCCGCACGTTTCCAGCCGTCTTTCGTATAGAGATCTCCGGTATAGCCGCGGAGGTAATACGGCTGTGGCTCGCTCATCGTCACATGCAGCACGGCCGCGTTCGCAGCGGCTTCCGCGTTCTCTGCCGTTTTAGCGGCCGCCGCGCTGCGCTCCGCGGCCGCATCGGTCCGGAAGCTTCCGAACGTCATGCCGCTTCCGGCTCCGCCGTACTGCCAGGTTTCTATTTTGGTGCTCCAGTCCGCCCGCAGCACCGCGAGCGACTGTTCCCCTCCCGCGGCAGTAAAAAGATCGTCAACTGCCGTTCCGGTCAGCAGCAGAAGACACAAGAACAAAATTGCTTTTTTATGATTCCCGGCAAATGCCCCGAACAGCCACGCCACCCCCGCGCATGTGAGGTAAAGACCCAGCATCCGGGCGTCTGCGGACGGAAGCAGGAGCTGCAGGACGATCACCGGTATCGAAAAAACAGCAAAAGTCAGGGGAAATGAGCTTCCTCCGCGGCGCAGCGCCGCAAAGAAACACCAGCCGCAAAAGCAAGCCGCCAAAACCAGAACCGCAGCAAACAGTAAAAAATTTCCAGTTTTAGTATAAACCCGATACAGTGCCGCATCATACAGCGCGCGGTGTTCCAGATACAGATTCAGGATCGCGCCGAAACTCCCGGCATGCAAAGCTTCCCGCAGATCGCCGCAGGCAATCTCTAAAAGGCTGAGTACCCATGTGATCCCGCAAGCGGCCGCAAGGAGACCTGCCGGTGCGTCTTTGATTTTAAAGGTTGTAAGTTTTTGCTGTTTCATCGTCGATTATGATAACCTGTGAAAACGAATTTTCTCCATACTCCCGCGAAAATCGTTCCCATATCGTCTTTTTGCGTTCTTCCAAGGTCGCGCCGAGCAATGCGCCCAGCGCCTGTATCAGATCTTCGGCCGAACGGATCTCGGCCGTCTGTATTTTTTGTGTTTCTTTCTCCCACCAGCCGACGTCATGCAGGATCCCCCGATCCGTCAATTCTTCGGATAAGGCGATCAGGCCCGCGCAGGCTCGCTCGATCGCATCCTGCGAGTCATAGTCCTGCGGACTGCCGGACTGCGTCGGTACACGCCCGCACCCGGATGCTCTGGCACCGGACCGTGCGGATGGATAGCTGTTTTCCAAAAGCAGCAGCAGTTTTTGTCCGACCGGCCAGCTTCCTTCGCGAACGATCCAGTTGTCGCTCCGACTGCTGAGTTTCCAGTGTATGCTGCGCAGACTGTCACCGCTGCGGTAATCCCGCAGTTCATAGGTCTGGCTCTGATCAGGTCCGGGCCGGTCCTCCGCGTAAACGTCACTGTTCTGGTCGTACTGACGGACGATCTCCGGCAGCTGCGGCGGGATTGCCGCCTGTGGGAGCATCAGACAGGACAGTCTCTGCACGGCTCTGTTCTGCTTCCTTCTGCCGCCGAGACGAAAGCGCAGCAGTCCGAAAAGGTCCGTCACGGCGATCTGCTCGATCTGTACCTGCAATTTCCCGGCGTGCGTGTCTTCCAGCTCCACCGTCAGGCTTTTGTTTCCGACTCCGCGACCGGGCAGAATGCCGTCGGTCTGCATGGTCTGCTTCTCGCCGGTCAGCTGATTTTCTGTCTGCATCCGCAGATACAGCTTGACCGGCAGCAGGCCGTTATAGTTGGTATTGATCTGTAAACTTGCCTGGTTTTCCCCATTGTAACTGCCCTTCAGGCGGTAGTCTACCCGCAGCCCCTTCGCAGAGACTGCGGCTTGCACGCTCAGTATGGCCGCGGCCAAAAGCGAATCCGCGAGGATGATGCCCGCGGACCGCAAATTTCCGGCCAGCCATAAGATCGCCATGATTGTAATCCACAGGATGAAGAATAATCTGTTTTTCATCTTTTAAAATCCTATCGCATTGGCGTTTCTTCTGCCGGAACGCATTCCAGAATCTCCCGCAGGATCTGCCGGTCGCTCTTTTCCGCGATCTTCCCTTTAGCGCTGACGATCACGCGGTGCGCGCAGACGTCCGCAAAGACCTCGCGGACATCCGCGGGGATCACATAGTCCCGTCCGCGGACGAAAGCGCAGGCTTTCGCCATATGGTGCAGGGCGATCACGCCGCGCGGGCTGAGTCCCAAAGAGAGCATTTCGTGCGTGTCGGCCACCTCTGCCAGGCACCCCAGATAGCGCAGAATCTCATCACTGGTATAAACCGCGCGAACGGCCTGCTGCATAGCCAGCACTTCTTCGCGGTCTAAAATCTGCCGCATCGTATCCAGCGGGTTTTCCGTCTGACGGTCGCGCAGGATCTCGACCAGCATATTCAGCGACGGATGTCCGATGGACAGGCGGACCAGGAACCGGTCTAACTGGGCCTGCGGCAGCAGCTGAGTTCCGGCAGTCCCTGCCGGATTCTGCGTGGCAATGACCAAAAACGGTTTCTGCACGGAATGGCTTTTTCCGTCGACCGTCACCTGTTTTTCTTCCATAACTTCCAAGAGCGCGGCCTGCGTCTTGCTCGCGGTACGGTTGATCTCATCCGCCAACAACAGGCTGCATTGCAGTACCGGCCCCTCCTGATAGCGAAATTTTCCGCTTCCCCGATCATACATGGTAAAACCGGTGATATCCGACGGCATGATATCCGGCGTAAACTGGATCCGCCGGTAAGGCAGTCCCAGCGCTTTGCTGAACGCCAGCGCCAGCGTGGTCTTGCCGACGCCCGGCACGTCCTCCAGCAGGATATTGCCCTCTGCCAGGATCGCCATCAGGATCCGTTCGATGACTGCCTCCTTGCCGCGGATGACTTTGCCGGTTTCCGTTAAGATCTCCGTGATTTTTTCATTCATAGCTTTTGTTACCATTCCTTTCCGTAGCTGTCCAGTACGCCATAGGTCCCGGCCATCGTCTCATATCCGCCGATGTCCTTGCCGTATGCCAGTGTAAAACGGATGCGCACTGTGTCGCCGTCCTGCACGTAGGCCTTATTGAAGCCGTAAGAGCTGTAAAGTCCGTTGATCGCATACATCCATCCCGAGCCCTGGCAGAAGTCAAATTCTCCGAGATCGTCCAGGCTCTCAAAGCCGTTTTCATCGAACAGCAGCTCGTCTTTTCTGATCTTAGACGCCAGATCAGCCGGTATTTTATAACCTTTGATCAGGTTCTTTTTGTGGATCTTGGCCAGATAAAATCCGTCATTCAGGTCGCCCGTGTAAGTATAGGTGAATCCTTCCGAACGGAGGTATTCATCCAGTACGTGAGAAAGCGATATGCCGGACTCCACATCGATCTCCTTTGGTTTGATCAGATACGGGATCCCGATGGTCCCTGCCTCGAGGCTGATGGTGATCCGCCCCTTGCCGGTCTGATAAAAGACGGTGTAGGTCTTGCGCACCGTGTACTGGTATTCATCTGTGATCTTGATGTTGATCGTGTTGGCGCCGCTGCGCAGCTGCGTGCTGTAGGTCTGCCGGTTCATCTCACCGATGTAGTCCGCCGGGCTGCCGTTGACCATCACTTCCATGTCGCTGTAGGCAAGCGCTTTGCCGCGGTAGTTTGTCACCCAGACATCGAAATTCAGTGTTGCTTGGTTGTAGATGCCGTTTTCTTTCAGATTGGTGCGGATCAGCGGCTGTTTTTCGGTCGGCGTGCTGCCCTCCGGGCGCACATAGTTAATCTTTTTGATATACAGCTGCGTGTCTCCGTCCGCATCCTTGTACTTGACCTGGATGATCGTCGTGCCCTTGGTGCTGAGCAGCGCCGCGTAAGCTCCATTGACGCTCTGCAGCAGACTGTCGCTGCCAATGCCGGTGATATTGCGGACATAGAGGATCTGTGCCGGATCATCCAAACCGATCTCCTGCATCAGATCGGAAACCTGAATGCTCTGCTGTACCAACGCGTCCTCCGGCAGGTCTTCATATTCCTCTTCAAATTCGGGATCATCGGTCCCGGAAGGATCCGTCCCGGGATCATCCCGTTCAGATGTACCTTGTCCATCCGCCGGTTTTCGTCCCGTGTCGTTCTTCTCCGCGTCCTCGCCGCGCGCTTCGTCCGCTGTCTGCTGCCTCTGCTCCGCCTCCTGTGTCAGCGGGTTCGCCAGATTCGTATTTTCCGCGATCGCGTCCAATTCCAGATCGGGATAGGTCGAAACCGCCGGCCGGATCGTGTACACATCTTCCTTCCATGTATATTCCGGCGCCTGCATCCCCGTATTCAGGAAAAGTGCCGCGCAAAAGATTATCAGCAGGATCGCCGACGCAAGCCCGATCAGCCAAAATCGCCTGTTTGCTTTTTTCATCATTTTTGTTCGATTTTGTTTGATTTCGTTCGACTTCGTTCGATTTAGTTCGTTACAATATATAAGTCTCCGCTTTCCGGATCCTCGTAAACGCGTCCCTTGGATTCCAGCTGTGCCGCATCGATCTCATTCTGGATCGCTTCCTGCATATCATCGACCGGCTCCAAATCTTCTTTGCTGATCTTGCTCTGCGTCAGGTCTACATTCCAGCGTGTGATGATGGCGATCATCAGCGCGCAGGCAAATACCAGCATGACATCGACAAGGTTCGCCAGATTTTCCATCGGATTCGGCGTCGCTTTTTCAAAGCTGTGCGTTCTGCGGCTCAGCCTGCGGTTATTCGTTCTCAGCATTTTGCTCAATTTCCTCCAAAATGGCTTCCATGACGGTTTCCAGTTCCGTCATATAGTTTCCGTACCAGTGTTTGCGTCTGCCGGAGATCACGACCGCTGCGCTGGCAGCCAACAGTCCGGCGATTGTCGTATCAAAGGCGATGCCGACTGAGGCGGCAAGCGCCGCCGTATCTCCGTTCCCTAGCGCGGTGATGCCGGGACCAAGCGGGATCAGGGTTCCCAGCAAGCCGAAAGATGGCCCGAGTTTGGCGATGGTGTCTGTGATCTGCACCTGACGGTTATAGTAGTCCTCTTCGGATGCGACTGCTTTTTCGGCGATTGCTGTCACAGTCGCGCTGTGATGAAAAAGCTCCGGTGCGTCCAGTACGCGGTAGATCGCGTTTTTCTGTCTGCCCAGCAGGCCACTAGTCTCCACGGTCTCTCTGATTGCCGCATTCCCGTCCGTTTCCGCGCTGTTGTGAATGGCTTTGATCAACTCAGTCACTTTCAGTTTATGCGTTCGTCTGACCTTAAACCATTCGACTAGTACGTCTCCGATCTGCCACAAGGCAGCGATCATCAAAAGTGCGAGCACAATCAGACATGGGGTAAGCATCGCCTGTCCGATGGTATGTAATACATCCGCCAAAATTTTCTGCATCTATAATTTCTCCTGTTTTCTTCTGTTTTGTATTAAAAATTCTCAGTATTCGACCGCACCTGACTTTGCGCGGTCGTTCTTCGTAATCTTGCGGCGAGCGCTATTTTGCTACCGCAGCCTTTACATTCGACCATTTACTATAAAACTTCGTTCCATTAATCATGGCGTAAGCGCGTACTTTATAATACTGTTTCGTACCGCTCATCAGTCCGCTGTCCACGCAGGAAAGCTTGCCGGTCGTGCGGATGCGTTTATAGGTCCCCGCCTTTTTCGCGGAAGCATAAACCTGATAGCCCTTTGGCTTGAAAGCCTTCGGTTTCTTCCAACTGACGATTACCGCGTTTTTCTTCGCAGCAGTCTGCACGTTAAGGCTCTCGGAGGTCACCTTGATCACGCGTTTTGCGTAATTGAGCCGTGCGCTGCTGGTCACGATAAAGGTTCCCATTTTGTTGGTCGTGAATCTGCAGCGATACCGCCCAACCTGTCCACCAAATCTAGCCTCCATCTCATAAAGCTTACCTTTGCTGTTCAATCGTCCAACTGCAAGACCGCCCGGCATCTGCCGGATGGACAGCGTTAACTGTACGGTGTTGTATCCAAGATCGGTAATTTTCTTTCCGCCAGAAAGGAAATACGCTTTGCAGGCATAGGCGTCTTCGCCGTAGATCGCTTTTTCTTTTTTGCTGAGTTCGATCTTTTCAAGCACTAACTTGATATCCTTGCCTCTCCCTTTTTTTACCAAGTAGCGCATTAAATCATTGTCAAGGCAGTAGTTTCCCAGCACCGTCTCAACCTCCACCGGTACGTCCGTCTGCTGATAAGCGTCTTTGAGCAGTTTTTTGTTGATGCTGATCTCGGTGTAGCTATCATTCATATCTCCCCAAATACTCCATCGCAGACCGCCGAATCCGTATTCGCCTTCCTGCCAAATTTGAAACTCCATTTCCTCTGCGCCAAGATAAGCAATCAGCTCGCCTCGTTGTTTGTTCTCATTATAGCGAGAATCGATATCAGTGATGATCGCGCCGTTATCATTTACGCTTGGATCAGATGTTTCCGATGCTTCTGCACCATAAACCGACACGGCCGTAAATGCCGTGCTGACGCAAAGCGCCATTCCCAGCAGAATGGCAATCCCTATTTTCTTTCTTTTCATACTTCCTTCCTCGTTTCTCGTCGCACAAAAAAAAGGTTCCACATGGCACAGTCAGCCCTGCCGCATTTTCGGTGCGGTGTTATGCTTCTGCGTCTTATGCGGAACCTCCGGTTTTCCGGTCAGTTCATAAATGGTGCGACACTGTTTCTATTATGTAGGAAATATCGTTCCGATATTTCCGGAATAACAAGAAAGTCTACCGCTAAAAATCTGATCGGCGCAGCCGACTTTCTTATTTTATTGTTTTAGAGCTTAATGCTTTTTTTGATTTCTTCCACTCGCGTGGGAATCCCGTCCGTAACAATGACCCGAAACTCTCCGAATTCCATTCGTCGAATAATCTCAAAAAGCTTTGTTTCTTTGTCTGTCAATTTCAATTCTGTATTCTTTTTTTGCAAACTGCCACTCAATTGTCTCACCTTCTTTACTGCCCTGCCTGCTTTTTTCGTTCTGTCTAGTAAATACAATAGGCCGGATAGGTTTCTCCAATGAAAACCCACACGTTCTCTCCCATCTCGATATGCTTGTCGAAAAGCATATCCGGAACAAAGAGCTTCAGCGCTGAGCGCTTCTTTCCCTTCAGGACAATGCCCTCCGCGGTCGGATTTTGACGAAAATTCAAAATTTCCTGTTTGAGATTACTGATGCCGACCTCGTTTCCAAAATTATCGGCAAATTCATTCAAATCCGCGTAAACAATATTATCCGGATTTTCAAGCCAACCAATACGTAACATTTTATATACCTCCCTTTTTTCATTTATAACATCCCCTTGATTTTATACAAGGAAGCATCCCAGGATAACCGGCCGCTTCGGCTGTCGTTTTCTCGTCTGCGCCGCTTTTTGACCTTAAACCGTCAAAAAGATGTAACGCGGCACCTCTGCATTTGCGTCTCGCAGGGGAATCTGTCAATACACAATCTCCTGCGTCATCGTCATAGAATAAGGAAAGCGGGGCACCGCCATATAAAACGATACCCCGCCGGATGAAAAGCAATATACAAAAAGGCTGCAGTCCATTTCTCCCTGAAAGGAACTGCAGCCCGTATTCACTGCGTTTACAACGTCTGCGCTTCTCCGGCACAGCGGTACAATTCAAACTATGCATGTCTCCTGACTCAGGGATCTTCGCGCTTTTCGCCTTCCCAAAGCGGCATGCAATCTGCGGCATGTCTATAGGCTTCAGTGACGTTCTGAAAAGCGCTCCTCCATTACAGTGGCGGGACCGTGCAGGATTTACACCTGCTTCCATCTTAGCTCCATCATGGGATGGAGAACATAGGTCTTTATGAAATTCTATAATCACTATAGCATGTTCTCACACGCTTGACAACCCCTTTGCCCAAACTTTTCACAAACTCTTTTCGTGATCCATTGCGGCGTATCGTGCTCCGGTCTGTCGCTCACATATGCCGAAACATGCTCTGCTCTGCCTGCGTATGCGGCGATTTGTTCAAAGCCGTAGCCTCATCGTCAGCTGTCCTCGCGTCAATAGTCTGCGTTCAGCCATGGTTTCTGACTGCAGTAAAGCATCTGTGTCAGCATCCGTACTGCGTCCGCCTGTTCCGCGTTTCTGCCGCCTCCGGCATTTCCGGCATGGACACTCACCGCGCCGAGCCGCACCAGTGCGCCCAGATCCGCCGAGCCCATCAGCAGCGACGCAAATTCACCCTGACTGCAGTGAACGGTTATATCTACCGGTTCTTCGACGGTCTCAAGGTCCTTCGCACCGGCCGCATTTTTTTCATCCTCACCGGCTGTGCGGCCCGCCTCAGTAAAGCTCCATCTGCCTTCTGCAAAGCGGATGCGGATTTTTTGTTCGGCATACCGCATTTCGTCAAAATAACAGAACTCCGCCGTCAGGCTGCCGCTTGGAAAAACCCGGTAGTCTGTCTTTTGTATAAAGTCTTCCGGTTTCACGATCTTGAACATGGTTCCGACCGCGGAAACATTAGTCTGCAAGAAGCCGAAGTCAATGTAGTTTTTGGAAATATCCTGCGGGTCACTTAGCAGATGATGGAAGTTTTCTTCCCCGGTCCGCAGGATCACGGTCTGTGCCAGGTCTTCCTGCATTTTCAGCGCGCCCAGCAGCGCGCGCAGCACCTCTCCGCTGTCATAAATCAGTTCCTCGACAGACAACCGGTTCTGCGTATAGTTTGTTTCACTGGCACTCTCAAAACGATAGGCGACATAACCGCGCAGCCGTGGCTGCCCGTCTCTCCTATCTGTGTCCGCCTGCGCGGCTTCGCATGCACGGCACGCTCCATCGGCTGCCGCCGCGCCGTCTGTACAAGCGTTTCCTGCTGCGGCATCCGCGTAGTATCCGATCCGCCGCACCTGGATATCGTCCTGACTGCCGCGTACTTCTTCTTCAAATTTTTTCACCATGCCGTGGTTCCGTGCCGCAAAGCGATTGTAACAGGCAAGCGCTTCGTCAAAGTCTTCCGGCTGCATCAGACGCAGATGCTGCCGCGCTCTGTCTTCCATTTTCGGCAGAACTGCGGTCGGCAGATGATATTCGTAAAGCTTTCCGGCAAATCCATAGCCCATCTGCCGGTAAAAACCGATCTTGAACGGCAAAAGCAGTGTCAGCAGCGCGCCGTTTTCTTTCGCGTAAGCTTCAAAATAGCGGACCATTTCCAGCGCAGCGCCTTTCTTCTTATGCAGCGGGTGTACCTCCAGCGCCATCAATCCGCAGGCCGGCTGCATTTTTCCGAAAAAGTTCATCGAAAAGCTGACCAGTTTCATCGTCGCGATCAGTATCCCGTCCTCAAAAAGGCCGACGGTCTGCACTTCCCGGTCTTCCCGCAGCTCTAACTGATGTTTTTCCCGATAATGCTGCCTGCACTCCGCGTCCAGCGACTTGTAGGCCGGATAGGAATTCAGATAAATGTCCAGATATGCCTCGATATCCTGCTGAGTAAGCGGCCGGATCTCTCGTTTTTTGCTGCACGCCGTTTCGTTCCCTATGTTCTCCCTGCTCATCGTTTGCCCCTCCTTTTTCTTCTGCTTTCGTTGCATCCGCTTTGTGCGCTCCTGCCTTCTCGCCGTCCTGCTCCGCTCGAGCTGCACGTTCTAATCGGCTGCCGCGACCGGTGCATCTCCTGCGACCTGTGTATCTCCTGGGCACGGCGCTCCCCCCGCCATTTACACGTGGTCCTTGCCTTCTGTCTCTCCCGCGTCCTGCACGGCCGCAGTAGGCGTGCTGACGCCTTTTCCCTGATTCGGGTGTGCCGCGGAATATACCTCGTCGCAGACAAAGAGCATCAGCAATCCCGCGCACAGAATTGTACACAGCTTCGGCTTGATGCGGCGCAGCCAGTTGTCAACAGCAGGCGCCGCCAGATAAACCACAGCGTAGCCGCCAACGCCAAAGACAAACAAGCCCTCCGCGCAAATACGTCCGTTGAGATTCAGAAAATAACCGCTGTAATCCCACCAGCGTGTGTGATAGACCGCCTCCATGAAATAGGATGTAAAATATTCCACGAATCCGCAAAGCACCACCGTCGCGATAAATTCCTTGAGCGGAGATTTTCGCAGGCGATAAAGCAACAGCAGGATCAGCACGCAGCCCGAACCGTAAATCGGCAGCCACGGTCCCTGCAGGATTCCGCGATTGACAAACACCCCGTCCGAAAGCAGGTGCAGATTGACCTCCCACAGCCAGCCGACAAAGGAAAACAGGAAGAACATCAGTATCAGCGAGGAAACCGTATAATGCCGCATATAATGCAGTTTTTCAAAATGATTCCCATGCTGATGGATCGGGTTTGGAGACAAACGATCCGGATAGGTGTGTCCGCGCAAAATCACCTCCAGCGCTTCCTCCGCGAGCTGATGCCGCTCTGCCTCCCAAATCACCGCTTCCTCCTCGCGGCTGTACATCACCACGCCGAAGTTACGCTCAATGAAGCCGCGCACGCCGGTCAGCCGCACCGGCACAGCCCCTGCGCCTTGCAAGGACAGATCCGCATAGGTCGTCATAAGCAGACCGCGTTCCGCCCGTTCAAACAAATACGTATCATTGAAACGTTCGCTTCCCGCAAGATTATCACGCTTGGCAAGCGTTCTGAGATAGGCGTAATACTCCGCGAAGGTCGCCGTCTTATAGGCATTGATATAGCATAAATCCGTCAAGCCCAGAGTCAGAATTCCGAGAATTTTCCAGGGAACGAAGGTCAGCTCGAGGAAACAACATTCCCACTTATGCCCATCCATCATGCGTCTCGAGAGCGTGATACTCTCCCGCCAGCTGATTTCGGGATTCTCCGCCACGATAAACGGCACCATAAAGTAGGAATAGCGTTTGACCGCCGCGCCGACGATCGTCAGCGACCACAAGAGATAGAACACATATTCCATCAGCATATTCACGCAGGCATTGAGCCATCGCCTTGAGCGCAGGAAAAACAGCAAACGCTGCAGTGTCACTCTTTCATACACGCGGCACTCCAAAAACACCCTGCGCGCTGCCGCACGATAAACATTCTTAACCAGAAACCAAAACCCGATCCCCAACGTCAGCACCAGAATGCTGACAAGCAGAAGCACCGCCCCCTGCGAAAGTCCCAGTCGATAGAATCCTTTGACAAATTTGACAAAAAACAGCCCGCTCGTCAGATCATTGACAAGATTCGCAAGCACCCCGCCCGTCCGTCCGAGCACCTTTTCGCCGGACGCCTCATTCTTTTTGATAGCCTCAGCTGTCAAGCGGTCCGCATCCTGCACGCCTTCGTCGAGCCGACCCTCAAGGGCCTCCGTTACGACCTTCCAAACTCCGTTCTGCTCAATGCCGAACTCCGACTCCTCAAGCATTTCCTTTTCAAGCTGAATGTCCGTCGGCCTTTGCACCTTAAGAAAATCCAAGCTGCCTGTGAACTCGGTTCCCAAGAGGATTGCCAGCAGGCAGACCGAAAGCATCACGCCGTAATGCCGTTTCACCGACCGCCGCGCGCGCTGTTTCATCTGCTTGCGCCGCGCGTGCGGCATCCACGCGCGTCTTGCGCCTCGCGCAGACCGCGCGTTTGTCTCTGCGGTCCGCGCGGTCTGTTCTTCCGTTGCCGTCCGCTTCTCCGACTGCGTTCTCATCTGTTCTTTCTCCATTCGTATCGCTGCCCCTTCATCATACTGCAAACTTCCCTCTGCCCGCTGCCATCCGCTTCTACGAGCGCTCTGCCGCGCTTCCGGCAAAATGCACCGTGATCGGACAAATTTCTGCCTTCGTACCGACACGCATATTCGGTCCGAACAATCCGACACCGGAGGTCACGATATTGTGCATATCGCCTTTTTTCAGATAACCATAAAAATTTTCCCAAAACGGCCGTACCACTAAATTGCCCGGAAACATCTGTCCATCATGCGTATGTCCGCAAAGGTCAAGATCTACCCCTGCCGCCGCCAGCGCCGCAAGCTCGCGCGGCTGGTGGTCGAGTACAATGATCAGCTTAGACTTGTCCATATTCGCGGTGATCTCCTGCGGCGTTTCACGCTTCGTGATGCCGGCACCCGGACGGCGCGCATCCGCGCGGCCATAAAGATAGAAGCTGTCCTCGATCAGCACACCCTCATCACGCAGCAAGCGGATACCCGCTGCCGTAAGGAATGCGTCCATCTCCGGACTGCTGGCTTTTGGCGCGCTCTGTCGGAATGTGAAGCCTGCCAAAATCGGTTCTTCGATGTCGTGGTTTCCGTAGCAGGCGTAAACACCGTATCTGGATTTGATGCCGCGCAGGATTTTTGCCATGCGCGCCGGCTCTTGTACCGCTTCCCATTCGTTGTCAAAAATGTCTCCGGCGATCACCACCAGATCCGCGTTTTCGGCATTGATCTTCTTAACCATCTTTTCCATCTGCCGCAGACCGATATTGTATCCCAGATGCAGATCTGAAACCAAAACGATCTTAAGATCGGAGACGGCGCCGCTTCCGATCCTTGTCTCCGCGGCCGAGCCTGCTTCGCGGTCTGCGGCAGACACCTTTCCTGCCATGCCGCGCGCATCCGCTTTGTCATCGTTCCCGCCGCGGCTCTCTCCGTCAGAGCTTGTCGCCGCGCCGCTTTCACCTTCTTGTGCCGCGGCGCTCGCCGGCAAGCTGCTTGTCCATACCTTGTTCACAGTCACCTCGTATGGTGTCACGCGGATAATCCCCGCATTGATAACGCCCAGCACCGAGACCGCCAGAATCGCCGCCGCGCAAAGGCGCCCGACTCTGCGATGCACTCGCGGCGCACAGAGTTTTTCACGATCGATATGCAAAACATAAAGCAAAAATAGCCGTGCGATATCCGCCAGCACGATCACAAAGATCATGTACAGCAGCACGCCCAGCCAGTAGTTGCCGATTTCCTTGAGAATACGCCGCGCCTCAGACTGCGGCAGCACAAAAGCAAACAAAGCGGACAGCGCAAAAAATGCGTAAACCGCGATTGACACTACGCGGCCGGCCCCATGCCGCAGCCCGCTGATGCCTACCGCCATCCACTCGATTGTACGTTTGTAAATATAGATATTGACCAATAGATAAATCGGTGCAAGTAAAAACGCGATCATTTCATGCCTCCCCATCCGGCAAACCAAACAAAATCAAAGAGTACGACACAGCGAAAACCCTCGTCCCCCGCTTTTATGCGTTGCGCCCCTTCCTATCTAGTGGTAAACTGACGCTGCGCCAATCATGCCGCCTCCGGTAAACATCAACGCCTCTTTTCGTGCCGAACCCTGCTTTCTGTTCCATTATAAATCCTGTTTCAAGGCGCGTAAATGCAAACCTTTTGGCATATAACAAGCCATGCTCCGGAAGACAGCTTACGGCATTCCCCTTCATACGAGACAAAGCTCCTTAACATGTCCTTTTTTTCATGGTTTCTCCGCCTTTTTGAAAATCCATGGCAGCCTTGAAACGCCTTGTTTTCAAGCAATACAAAAGGGGCTGTCGCATTAACGGAAAATAACCGTTAGGGCGCAGCCCTCTTTCTTTAAGGGGCGGCCTATGAAATGAGACGGAATTTTGCTCCGTCTTTTTTGTTCAAAAAAATCCTGC
>ERZ857480.47863-NODE-74022-length-56837-cov-9.9967_pt1 | contig 56837 bp, 51 predicted proteins | sample MGYA00519767_ERZ857480 | MGnify/ENA primary metagenome ERZ857480 (study PRJEB31778, sample SAMEA3449210) | human gut metagenome | biome: human gut; feature: human-associated habitat; material: faeces | place: United Kingdom | collected 2010/2012 ...
CCCTTGACGCGCTCTCTGTCCTCTGCTACTAGGTAATTAAGGGCAGGTTTCCCTGCCCTGTGCAGACTGAGTTCTGCCAGACTTGTAAATGAATTTGCGCATAATACTTGACGGTACCTAGGCGGGATAGTGCTTATAGAAAATCGCGGGAATATCATCTTTATTTGTGGGTCTGCGCCCGACCTGCCGCCCCTTTGCTTTGGCGTTTGCCATTCCGCTTTTTACTCTTGCTCGGATATATCGGGAACGGCGTAAAATCGCCTGCGTGAGCAGGAACTTGATGTTTTGCAGACAAAAACCCCCGCCTCCCTTATTCAGAGCGGCGGGGGTGAATCTGTGGCAGAAAACGGGTTACAGCCCCATCTTTTCGACGTATTCCTCCAAACACCAGCCGTTTTGCGTGATGACGGCGGCGGCCTCTTGGCCGACATAGCGGAAATGCCAGCTCTCGGCGACAAAGCCCGTCAGCTTCTGCTTTTCGGCGGTGAAGCGGACGATGAAGCCGTATTCCGCGCAGTGCGCGTGGAGCCACTTCTGCTGCTGTGTGCCGGTGAAGCTCACGCCGGGCACGGTGATGTCAAAGGCGAGGCCGGTCTGATGTTCGCTCGTTCCGGCGGGAGCGACGGTGTTGTAGGTGGCGGACAGGCAGCGGTCGCGCGACCAATCCGGGTTATTCTTTCGATATTTGGAGACGGAGTTGTCCACCAGCTTCTGCTGCTCGCTGTACGTGCGATAGGCAGAGGAAATCTGGAAATTGGAAATGCCGTCGGCGATGGCGGCGGAGAGCATCTGCCCCAGCGCTTCGGTGGCGGTTCGGTCGGCCTTTGTGCCGGAATACTTGACCTTCACGATGTCGGCGGAGAGCACGTTTTCAATCGTCACCAGATCGGTCGGCGCGTCGTTCTTGCCGAGCTTGTGCTGACGATTGACCAGAATCAGGAAATCGGGCTTCGGCGCTTGATCGGCGGAAAGCGCGCTGCCGCTGTAGAGCAGCTCCTGCGTCTTTGCGCCCGCCAGACCGTCGGCGCTCAGGCCGTTGACGGCCTGAAACCGGGTGACGGCCTCCTGCGTGTTTGCGCCGAAGGTGCCGTCGGCCGCGTCGGCGAGATAGCCCAGATCAATCAGCGCCTGCTGGAGCTTTTTAACGTCCTCGCCGGTGGATTTTTTTTTCAGCGTCCGGGTCGGAACGGCGGTCGGCGCGGGGGTGTCGGTGGGCGCGGCGGTCGGCACGGGCGTGAGCGGATTCGGGGTCGGGGTATCGGGAATCAGGTTCGCGCCGCCGTAGCCGTATTGCGCGCCGAACGGGGCGTAAACCGCCGGCGTGGGCGTGATGGTCGGCTCGGGGCTGGGCGTGGCCTCGACGCTCGGCACGGCGGTGGCGTCGGCCAGCGCGTCCAGGTTGGGCGCTTGTAAAAAGGTGGTCATCAGGGCGCTGACCAGCACGACGGCCAGCAAAATGCCGCTGGCCGCAAGCAGTTTGCCGTAAGGCTGCCGCTTGTTTGGTACATTGGAAATTGCGCGGGATCGCCCGCGTGAGCGAGAGCCTGACGTTTCGCGAACTTCGGCGGAGGTGAAGGCGGGCTCAGCCCGCTTGGAGGGGGATGGACGCATGTGAGTCTCCTTTCCGGCGGTCAGAATATCCAGCCGCCCGCCTCAATCTGCGCGTTGGCCCACGCGCGAAGCTGCGCCGTCGCTGCGTCCAGCGTTTCGCGGTCGGCAACGACGTTTTCGCCGCGCGCGATACATTCGGTGATCGCGTCGTTGATCCACTGGCCGTAGTGCAGCGCGTCCTTGTAGTTGTTCAGGTCGAGCACCCAATCCGCGCGCGTGGTGAAATCGTAAATCGTCACGTTCGCAAAGCCGCTCAGCGCGTCGTAACAGAGCGAACGCAGGGCGAGCATGCTCTCAAGCGTGCCCTTGCTTTCCATCGTCGCCCACTCGGCGGCGGAATACGGCGGGAAAAAGATATCGAACTGCGTTTCCGGGTGCGCGGCGACGTAGGGGAGCAGATGCGCGTCCAGATTGGCCTGCGCCTGCCGGATGTAAGCGTCCGCGGGCAGCGGATTTTCCGGCGCGGTGAAGCGGGCGGTATACAGCGCGACGGGGCCGTATTCATCCTGCCCCGCCCAGCAATACATGCTGTCGCGGATGGAATCGTCCTGCTTCTGCCCCCATGCGCTCAGGCAGCGCGGCAGGAACGTGGCCAGTACACTGCGGTTGAGCCAATAGGATACGTCGTTGAGGAGGCTGTCGTCATAGAGGTACAGCGGCACGTCGCTGCCGGTCTGGTCGAGCCGGGCGATGAAGGAATAGACGTCCAGCCCGTAGACGATGCGGCGCATGTCGTGCGTGCGGAAGGCCAAATCCATCAGCAGCGCGTGGTTATAGGCCGTTCCGGCGGAGGTGCACAGCTTGATAAAGCGGCCGCCGAGCAGCGAATCCATCTGCGACGGCCGGAAATTCTCGGTCACGGATGTGCCGACGACGGCGCTGTCGTATGCGTAGCTGCGCGCAACGCCCGCGTTGGCGTAGACCTGCGTGGTTCTGTCAATCGGCGGCAGATAGCGCGTCGCCGGACGATACACCTGAAACGGATCAATGACGATCACCGTCAGGCAGATGGCGGCGATTGCGGCGAGCAGAAGCGCAAGGCTCGCAAGCGCCCAAGTTTTTCGTTTCATCAATCTTTTACCGAAAACGGGGGAAAAAGGCGGCAGGCGCGCGGAACGCGCGCCGGGAAAGCGTTTAGAAATTAAAGTACAGGAACACGCTCACGCTGGAAAGCGACAGGGTGCAGTAGAGAATCATCAGCACGGTGGAGAGCGCGTTGCAGACCGTCGGGCGGAAATCCATCGTCTTTTCGTAGGTGTTGCGCAGGCCGAGGCAGGCGAACAGCGAAGCGGCATACCAGATCATCATATACACCGCGTTGCCGTCCGGATGGAAGCCGCCGGGCAGGGCGAACGCGGAGGTGATGGAGTCGCGCAGCGGCCCAAAGTTCATCGTCAGCATGGCCTTGACGATGGCCAGCGCGTCGGCGAGGCTCGCCGCGCGGAAGAACACCCAGGCCACGACGATGAAGCCGAAATTGATCATCCATTGCAGCGCCGGGTGCAGGCCGTCATACGGCTTGCGGAAGAGGCGGTAGAGCACGCTCGCCGCCCCGTGCATCAGCCCCCAGAGCAGGAAGAGCCAGCCCGCGCCATGCCAAAGGCCGCTGAGCAGAAAGACGATCATCAGGTTGACGCAGGTGCGCGCCAGACCCTTCCGGCTGCCGCCGAGCGGGAAATAGACGTAGGTGGTCAGGAAGCGGGAGAGCGTGACATGCCACCGCTGCCAAAATTCGCGGATGTTGAGGCTCTTGTACGGCGAATTGAAGTTGATCGGAATCTCGATGTTGAACATCAGCCCCACGCCGGTCGCCATATCGCAGTAGCCGGAAAAATCGAAATAGAGCTGGAGGGTGTAGCCGATGGCGACGAACCACGCTTCCGCCGTGTTGAGCGTCAGCGCGTCGGCAAAGCCCGCCTCGACCGCGACGGCGAACGTATCGGCGATCACCACCTTTTTCACCAGACCGCGCGCGAAGGCATACAGGCCGGGAGCGAAATGATCGAAGTTGAAATGGCGGTTTTTCACATCCGCAAACTGCGGCACGATTTCGCTGTGCAGCACGATCGGCCCCGCGATGAGCTGGGGGAAGAACGTGACGAAGAGCGAGTAATCCAGAATGTTGTAGCGCGGCACGGTGCGCTTGTAGCTGTCGATGACGTAAGAAAGCTGCTGGAAGGTGAAAAACGAAATACCCAGCGGCAGCGCCAGATGGTTGAGCGTCAGATGCAGGCCGAACGCGCCGTTCAGGTTTTCAAAGAAGAAATCGTGGTATTTGAAGTAAAACAGCACACCGAGGTTGAGGAAAAGCCCCAGCAGCATCAGCGGCAGACGGAGGGCTTTTTTCTGCTGGGTGAGCATCAACTGGCTGAGCGCGTAATTGATCAGAATGCTGCCCGCGATGATCGGCACATAGCTCGGGTTGTTGTAGCCGTAAAACAGAAACGAGGCCAGCACGAGGAAAACCTTGTTGAGCTGGATTTTTTCCGGCAGTCTGCCCAACAGAAAATAACCAAGCAGCGTCAGCGGCAGAAAGGCCAGCATGAAGACGTAGGAATTGAACAGCATGGCGGTCGGTGCTCCTTTTCAAAAATCAAAACGGCCATTCTCCGGCGGAGACGATCTGATCGACGAGGCTGCGGATCACATCATTGTCGGCCTCAATCTGGGCGGCGCCGGTGACGCGGTTTTCTCCGGCGGCCATGGCCTCAGCCATCGCGTCGTTGATCGCGCCGCTGTAATGCCGCGTATCAATGTAGTTGTCAAGATCGCAGATCCAATCCGCCCGCGCCTGAAAATCGTAAACCTGCACGTTGTCATAGGCGAGCAGCACCTCGATCAGCGCCTGCTTCTGGTGCAGATCGAGCTCCAGCGTGCCGTTTTCGTAGGCTTGATACCACGAGAGAAGCGAATACGGCGGGAAAAAGAACATGAACTGCGTATCGGGGTGCTGCTCGATGTAAGGCAGGAAGTTGTGCTGCACGTTCATCTGGAATTGATAGGAAAGCGTCGGCTTTTCCCCGGCGTCGCGCTGCTCGACGCGGCGGGTGCTGAACGTATACCCCGGAAGCACGGCGTCCTTGCCATATGTGAACAGGTCGCTCCACATGTACATGGTGTCTACCTGATCCGGATCGCTTTGGCCGAGCGTCATCAGGCATTGGGGGATGTATTTGGCCAGCACGCCGGCGTTGAACCAATAGGCGACGTCGTTAAGCAGGTCGTCGTCGTAGAGGTAATTCGGCGTTTCGTGGTTGGGCGTTTTATAGAAGTAGGTCAGCGCGTCCAGATCAATGCCGTACAGCACGCGGCGAACGTCGTGCGTGGAAAAGGCCAGCTCCATCATCTGTTTGTGATCGAAGGAGGAGCCGCCGTTGACGCACAGCTTGACGAACTGCCCGCCGAAAAGGCGATTCAGTTGGGAAGGACGAAAGTTTTCCGTCATCGAGGAGCCGATCACCACGCTGTCGTATGCGTAGTTTTTGGCGATGCCCGCGTTGGAATAGAGCTGCGTGCCGTTTGTAATCGGGGGGATGAACGCCGTCGCTTTGTGATACACTTCAAAGGGGTCGATGATCGAGACGACGGCAATCGTTCCGCCGATGCCCAGCGCAAGCAGCGATAAAGTCAGAGCAGCCCATTGCTTTCGTGTCATGGCGGATTCCTTTCTTAAAGTAAATGAGAAAATCCGAAATTTTGCAAAAATTCCGATAACGGGCGCGCGATGCGCGATTGACTCTTTCAGTCACGGCTGCGCCGTGCCAGCTCCCTCGAAGAGGGAGCTCTTTGATCAGGTTATTTTCCGTCTAGGCAATAAGTTGCGCCATACCCGTAGGGGCGCGCATTGCGCAGAATTTGCTTTTTACTCAATGATTGTTTAGAAAAATAAATGAAGAACGAATTTATCCCATATAGAATTATACACCAAGCCCCATGGCTTTGCAAGGCCGCCGCGAGCGGGAAGAACGACAGGATAAAAGTGCCTCTCCTCCCTTCGGGAGAAGAAGCACCTTTGCGATTTTTCAGACTGCGGCAGCGAAAAAGACCCTAAAGAGCCACGCGCTCGATGCGGCCGCCGACAGCGCGCAGCTTTTCCTCAATGCCGCAATATCCGCGCTCGATGTGCCCGCCGGAGTCGTCCACCAGCGTTTCGCCCTCGGCGCAGAGCCCGGCCAAAATCAGCGCCGCGCCCGCGCGCAGGTCGGTGGCGCGAACCGGCGCGCCGGTCAGATACGGCGTACCCTCCACGACGGCGACGCGGTTTTCCACCCGAATGTGCGCGCCGAGGCGCGAAAGCTCGGCGGCGTGCATGAAGCGGTTTTCGAAAATCGTTTCGAGAAATACGCTTGTGCCGGGCGTTTTGCAGGCGACGGCCATCATCGGGGCCTGCAAATCGGTCGGGAAGCCGGGGTAGACCATCGTGCGGATTTCAAAGGGCTGCTTGGCGCGGCCGAAGACCATCAGCCCGCCCGGCGTATCCTTGATATGTATGCCCGCTTCGCTGAGCTTGAAGAGCAGCGAGCGCAGGTGCTCCGCCCGCGCGCCGGAAAGCAGCAGTTCGCCCCCGGTGATGGCGCAGGCGCAGGCCATCGTGCCCGCCTCGATGCGGTCGCTGATGGGCTGCCAACTGACGGCGTGCAGCGCCCGAACGCCCTCGATGACGATGGTGGATGTGCCCGCGCCGCAGATTCGCGCGCCCATCGCGTTCAGAAACGCCGCCAGATCGACAATCTCCGGCTCTTTGGCCGCGTTTTCGATGCGTGTCGTGCCGCTGGCGAGCGTCGCCGCCATCAGCAGGTTTTCCGTCGCGCCGACGGAAGGCATATCCAGATAGATCACCGCGCCGCGCAGGCGGCCGGAGAGCGTCACGCCGCCGTGGTCAAATTTGACCTTCGCGCCGAGCGCGCTCATGCCCTTGAGATGCTGATCGATCGGCCGCTGGCCGATGGCGCATCCGCCGGGCAGGGGAATCCGCGCCTCCCCGAGGCGGGAAAGCAGCGGCCCGAGCACCAGCACCGAGGCGCGCATCTTGCGTACATCCTCCTCATCCTGCGGATTTTGCAGCGCGCCCGCGTTTAAAACCAGCGCGTCGCCTTCTTTTTTCACGCTGCATCCGCAGGACGCGAGCAGCGCGCAGAGCGTCTTCACATCCGTCAGCTCGGGCACGCGCTCGATACGCACGTCCTCGCCGGTCAGCAACGCGCCGCACATGATGGGCAGCACTGCATTCTTGGATGTGCTGATAGGTATTTCTCCCCGCAGCGGCGGGCTTTCGCGAACCGCATAATGCGCCATGAGAATCCCTCCGTTTTTTCGGCTTTGCGGCGGCGAACCCGCCTGATGGCAGATTATGCCGGGGCGGGGCGATGTGTCCGCGCTGCCGCAAGATGATTTTGCCCGCCGCCGCGCGCGTCATCCGCTTTGAAAAAACGAGACGGGCGCGGCATTTTCATTTTATGCTGGAAACGCGGCGGCCTAAACGGCCTGCGGCATAAAAAACGACGGCACAGAAAGTACCAGCGGCAAAAGCTGCCGCAAAAACCAAAGAAAAAAGGCATAAACACCGAAAAAACGAAACGATTTGGCCGAAATGCTTTTCCTAATTGCAATTTCGGGTCGAATGGTGTATTGTAATACAGTATGCATCCCTCCCGGCGCCGATGGGAGCGCGGGAGAAATACGGCCCAAGGAGAGCACGCATGAGCGAATATCTGGATATTCCGTCGCTTTACGGCAGCAGCGTTTTTTCCGATAAGGAGATGCGCGCGCGCCTGCCCAGAGAGATTTACAAACGCCTTGCCGCCAGCATAGCGACCGGCGAGGAGCTTGACCCCGCCGTGGCGGACGCGACCGCCAGCGCCATGAAGGCGTGGGCGATTGAGCAGGGCGCTACGCATTACACCCACTGGTTTCAGCCGCTGACCGGCACCACCGCCGAAAAGCACGATTCCTTCATCAGCCCGCAGAAGGACGGCAGCGTCATCATGGAGCTGCGCGGCAAGGAATTGATTCGCGGCGAGCCGGACGCTTCCTCCTTCCCCTCCGGCGGCATCCGCGCTACGTTCGAGGCGCGCGGCTACACCGTCTGGGATATCACCAGCCCCGCGTTTCTCTACGACAACGGCGACACCAAAACGCTGTGCATCCCCACGGCGTTCTGCGGCTACAACGGCGAGGCGCTCGACCAGAAAACGCCGCTGCTGCGCTCGATGGAGGCCGTCAGCCGTCAGGCCGTGCGCATCTGCCGCCTCTTCGGCGATAACCTGACCCAGCGCGTGACCACATCCGTCGGCCCGGAGCAGGAATATTTCATCGTCGATCGCGAAACCTATCTGAAGCGCAAGGATCTCATCTTCACCGGGCGGACGCTTTTCGGCGCGATGCCGCCCAAAGGGCAGGAGATGGAGGATCACTACTTCGGCGCGATCAAGGAACGTGTGAGCAACTACATGAAGGATCTGGATATCGAGCTGTGGAAGCTCGGCATCCCGGCCAAGACGGAGCACAACGAGGCCGCGCCCGCGCAGCATGAGCTTGCGCCCATCTACAACACCACCAACGTGGCGACGGATGAAAACATGCTCGTTATGAACGTCATGAAAAAGGTTGCCCTGCGCCACGGGCTGGTATGCCTGCTGCATGAAAAACCCTTCGCGGGGGTCAACGGAAGCGGCAAGCACAACAACTGGTCGCTGACGACGGACACCGGCCACAACCTGCTCGAACCGGGGCGCGATCCGCAGAAAAACCGGATGTTCCTGCTCGTGCTCGCCGCGATGATGAAGGCGGTGGATGAGCACGCCGGTCTTCTGCGCATGAGCGCCGCCAACCCCGGCAACGACCATCGCCTTGGCGCGAACGAAGCGCCGCCCGCGATCATATCCATGTTTCTGGGCGACCAGCTCACCGCCGTGGTGGATCACATCATCCGCGGCAGCGAGGAAACCGTGCCCTCCGCATCCATCATGCGCGTGGGCGTTTCGACCCTGCCGTTCATCCGCCGCGACGCGACCGACCGCAACCGCACCTCGCCCTTCGCCTTTACGGGCAACAAGTTTGAATTCCGCATGGTGCCGTCCTCCGGCTGCATCGCCGATGCGAACACCGTACTCAACACCATCGCGGCCGAGGCCTTCGGCGCGTTTGCCGACGAGCTGGAAAAGGCGGAGGATTTTGAAGCCGCGCTGCACGCGCTCATTCGCCGCGAAATGACCGCGCACCAGCGCATCATCTTCAACGGCAACGGATATACCGACGAATGGGTGGCGGAGGCGACGCGCCGCGGCCTGCCGAACCTGCGGAGCATGGTGGACGCTGTGCCGGAGCTGGTGAAGCCCGCTTCCGTCGCGCTGTTCGCGCATCAGGGAGTGTTCACCGAGAAGGAGCTGCGCGCCCGCGCGGACGTATCCTACGAGCTGTACGCCAAGACGATCAACATCGAGGCGCTGACGATGATCGACATGGCGGGGAAGGATATCGTGCCCGCCGTCGTGCGCTACACCGGCGAGCTGGCGCGCGCCGCGCGCGAGGTGGAATCGCTCGGCGTGGACGCTTCTGTGCAGAAGGAGCTGCTCACCCGCGTCAACGTGCTTCTGCGTCAGGCCGGCGACGCGCTCGCCGATCTGCGCGTCAAGCAGGAGAAGGCCGCCGCGCTCACCGGGGCGGAACAGGCGCGCTATGCGCACGATGTGATCTGCCCGGCGATGGAGGTGCTCCGCGCCCCGGTCGATCATCTGGAAATGATCGTGGACGGCAGGCTCTGGCCGATGCCGACCTATGGGGATTTGCTGTTTAACGTGTAAGGAGGAAAAACCATGTGCGGAATTGTCGGCTATGTCGGCGTCAAGCAGGCTGCCCCGATTTTGCTTTCCGGGCTGTCAAAGCTCGAATACCGCGGCTATGACTCGGCCGGTCTGGCCGTGCGCGACGAGGCCAACGAACATATCGAGGTCGTCAAGGCCAAGGGCCGCCTCAAAAACCTGATGGAGATGACCGATTCCGGCAACGCCGTGCACGGCCTCTGCGGCATCGGCCACACCCGCTGGGCGACCCACGGCGAGCCGAGCACCGTCAACGCGCATCCGCAGTATACCCGCGAAAAGCGCGTGGTGATCGTGCACAACGGCATCATCGAAAACTATCAGGAGATCAAGGAATCCCTGCTCAAAAAGGGCTACACGTTTGCCTCGCAGACGGATACCGAGGTCGCCGCCGCGCTGCTGGACAGCTATTATGCCGAGGCGGCCAAGCGGGAGAGCGATCCCCGCGCCCGCGCGCTCGACGCGATTCGCAACACGATGATCCGCGTGCGCGGCAGCTACGCGCTGGGGATTCTCTTCGGCGACCAGCCCGGCGTGATTTACGCCGCCCGCAAGGACAGCCCGCTGATCCTTGGGCGCTGCGACGGCGAGTATCAGGGGCACATGATCGCCTCCGACGTGCCTGCCGTGCTGAATTACACGCGCAACGTCGTCTACATCGACAATCAGGAAATCGCCTGCCTCACCCGCGACGAGCTGCACGTCTATAACATCGACTGCGAGGAAATCGAAAAGCCGTTTGTGGAGATCAAGTGGGACGCCGCCGCCGCCGAAAAGGACGGCTACGAGCATTTTATGATGAAGGAGATCCACGAGCAGCCGCGCGCCGTGCGCGACACGCTCTCCCCGCGCATCAAGGAAAACGAGAGCGGCGAACGGTATATCGACCTGAGCGAAACCGGGCTGACGGACGAGGATTTCGCCGCCGTCTCCCGCGTGTATCTCATCGGCTGCGGCTCGGCGTATCACGTCGGCATGGCGGCGCGCTATGTTCTTGAAAAGGCGGCGCGCGTCCCCTGCGAGGTCGATCTGGCGAGCGAATTTCGCTACCGCGACCCGATTTTGGAGGAAAGCGGGCTGGTGATTATCATCAGCCAGAGCGGCGAAACAGCCGACAGCCTGGCCGCGCTGCGCCTGTGCAAGGAGCGCGGCGTGCGGACGCTGGCGGTGGTCAACGTCGTCGGTTCCTCCATCGCGCGTGAGGCGGACAGCGTGATCTACACTTGGGCGGGGCCGGAAATCGCCGTCGCGACGACCAAGGCGTATTCCACCCAGCTCGCGGCGCTGTATCTGATCGCCGTCCATATGGCCGAAGTGCGCGGGCAGATCACCCCGGCGCGCCGCGAGGCGCTGATTGACGCGATGCTCGCCCTGCCGGATCAGATTGAGCGCGTGCTCTCCGACAAGGAACGCGTGCAGTGGTACGCCAACAAGATGGCCGCCTGCAAGGACGTGTTCTTCATCGGCCGCGGGCTGGATTACGCCATCAGCATGGAGGGCAGCCTCAAGCTGAAGGAGATCAGCTACATCCATTCGGAAGCCTACGCCGCCGGTGAATTGAAGCATGGCACGATCAGCCTGATCGAGGACGGGGTGCTCGTCGTCGCCGTTGCGACCCAGCCGGAGCTGTTTGAAAAAGAGGTTTCCAACATGGTGGAGGTGCGCAGCCGCGGCGCAAGCCTGTTCGGCCTGACGACCTACGGCCAATACGCCATCGAGGATACCGTGAATTTCACGGTCTATGTGCCGCGAACCGATCCGCTGCTGACCACCTCGCTGGCCGTCGTGCCGCTCCAGCTTCTGGCCTATTACATCAGCTGCGCCAAGGGACTCGATGTGGATAAGCCGCGTAACCTCGCCAAGAGCGTGACGGTGGAATGAAACTTTCCCTTGACGCGCCCCCCTTCAAGTGTTACAGTGGAAACAGGCGATGATAAATCGCATTTATTCCATCTTTGGCAGGAGGGACAGCGATGACGCTGCTTGAATATCGCATCTTTCACACGGTCACCCAGCAGGGCAGTTTTGCGCGCGCCGCGCAGATTCTGCACCTGACGCCCAGCGCCATCAGCCACGCCGTCAGCTCCATGGAGGAATCCTGCGGCTTTTCGCTCTTTGTCCGCGGCAAGGGCGGCGTTTCGCTCACCCGCAGCGGCGAGGCGCTCTATCCCGTGATTCGGCAGGTGCTTTCCGCCGACGAGGCGCTGACGCAGACGGTCGGCGAATTGAAGGGCGTTCAGCGCGGCAAGGTGCGCATCGGCGCGTTCAACAGCGTGTGCGTGGCGTGGCTGCCGCAGCTCGTGGCGGAATACCGCGCGAAATACCCCGGCGTGGAAATTGAAATTGATCAGGGCACCTACGACGACGTGATCGAGTGGATCAAGACCGGCGTGGTGGATCTTGGCTTCCTCTCGACGGAATCCACGCGCGATCTGGCGGTGCGGCCGCTGTATCGCGACCGGCTGATGTGCGTGGCGCCGCGCGGATTTAAGACGAGAACGCCGGGCGTGATCGTCCCTGAGGAGATGCGCGCGGAGACGTTCGTTGTGCAGGGCGACGCGACCGACGCGGACGTGCAGGCGTTTTTGGCGAAATACCGCATCACGGTGCGGGCAACCTGCCGCGTGGTGGACGATCTTTCCACCATCGCGATGGTGGAAAGCGGGTTCGGCATCTGCATCATGCCGAGCCTGACGCTCGAACGTGTGCACGGCGACGTGGAGACCTACGCGATTGAACCGATGGAATACCGCGAGTTTGGCATTGCGGTGCTCAATCCGCAGATGATGGCCCCGGCCGTGCGGCAGATGGCGATGTTCATCGAGTCCTTCGCGCGGCAGAAACGGCGCGAAGCGCCGGCGACAAACGCGGGCTTTGACCCGGAAAACACGTTCTGACGCGGCGCGTCGGCATTGAAACGGAATTTGAGACGTTAAAATCAATGGGTCGCGCTTCCCCGCGCGGGGAGGGCGGCCTTTTTTCGCGCAAAAACGCCAGCGCGGGCATGCGCTTGATGTTTTGCAGACTTCGGCGGAGGCAAGGGCGGGGTCAACCCGCCTGATTGTGACAAAATTGTGAATCGCCCATGAAGCCGAAAAGACAATTTGACGAAACGATTGCCTTTTGGCCGCGCGTCGCGTATAATGAAGGACATGGTTTTGATGCCGTAACAAACCGGCGTAACGCCGGATGCATCGCCGAGAAAAAATGTAAATCCCGCGGTTTCGCGCCCGCCGCGAAACGGATGCGGAAGGATTTGCATGACAAAATGGAGGGAAAACCTGATGAAGAAGAGTTTGCTGGCTCTGATGCTGGCCATTGCGCTGGTTTCTCTGACCGCGTGCGGCTCGAAGGTGAAAGAGCCGGAAGCGACGGCGACGCCGGTTGTGACCGAAGCACCGACCGCCGAACCGACGGAAGAACCGACGGCCGAACCGACCGAAGCGCCGACGGCTGTGCCGACCGAAGCGCCGACGGCTGTGCCGACCGAAGCGCCGACCGCTGAGCCGACGGAAGCGCCGACGGCTGTGCCGACCGAAGCGCCGACCGCTGAGCCGACGGCTGTGCCGACCGAAGCGCCGACGGAAGCGCCCGCCGCGACCGAAGAACCCGTGGCCGAGGAAGCGGCGCTGACGCTTTCGGACGACGTGCTGGCCTCCGCCTACAACGGCGCGGTGACGGTGCTGAAATCCGAAATTCAGGATGAATACGACCAGATGCTCAGCCAGTATGTCGCTTACTACGCGCAGTACGGCTACAGCGTGGACGAGTACGACACGGAATTGCAGGCTTCCGTCGCGCAGGAGACGGTGCAGACCAAGCTGAGCACCTCTATCGTCCGCCACTACGCCGAGCAGAACGGCTATGAGCTGACCGAGGAAAAGAAGACCGAGCTGGCCGCGCAGGTGAAGACCGCGCTGGACAACACGCGCGAATATCTGGAAAGCTACCTCTCCGCTTCCGGCTTCACCGGCGACGAGCTGAATGCCGCCGTGGAGGAGCAGATGGCGCAGGCTGGTTATACCGAGGAGACCCTGATGGACAGCGCCGAGCTGAACGACGTGCTCAACTTCCTGTATGAGCGGGCGACGGCGGATGTGACCGTGACCGAGGACGAGGTCAAGGCGGCGTTTGACGAGAAGGTGGCCAAGCAGAAGGAAAGCTACGCCAGCGTGGATGCCTTCGTCAACGACTATGTGAATGAAAGCGAAATCCTATACACGCCGGAAAACGTGCGCTTGATGGAGTGCATCTTTGTGGCCAGCGTGGAGGGCGAGGCGACCGAGGACGAAGCGACTGCCGACGAGGCGACCGCTGACGAGGCGACCGCTGACGAGGCGACCGTGTCCGAGGCGACGGCGGGCGAGGCGGCGGATATCGCGTCCCTGACCGGTTATGCCAAGGCGAAGGCGATTGCCGCGGCGATTGCGGGCGGCGCGGACTTCGAGGAGACCATGAAGGCCTATACGGAGGACGGCTCCACCGAAGAGCAGATGCTGCGCGGCTACCCGGTGGCCGAAAACAGCACGACCTACGGCGAAGCGTTCATGGCGGGCGCGATGGCGCTTGAGCATGTGGGCGACGTTTCCGACGTGATCGTGACCGATTACGGCTACTTCATCCTGCGCTATGCGAAGGATCTGGAATCCGGCGAGGCGGACTTTGAGGCTCGCAAGGAGACCGAGACCGAGGAAACCCTGACCAACAAGAAGAACGACGCATATTCCGCCTTTATCGACAACATTCTGGATGAAGCGGATATTCAGGTCGGCGATCTGAGCCAGATGTATCACGTCTACGTCGGCGAGGCGGTTGAAGCGACCGTCGCTTACGCCTCCGTGAACGTGGATACCAAGCTGCTGGATATGCCGGGCGGCGACGCCGTGGCCGATATGAAGGCCGGCGCGTCCGTGGACATTCTGGGCAGCATCGACGCGGACGGCAAGACCTATTCCTTCGTCGCCGTGCCGGGCACGGAGATCAAGGGCTATGTCGGCGCGGACATGCTCGACGAGATGGCGGAGGATGCGGCGCTGGCTGTGGATAACACCGCGCTGGTTACCCGCGTCGAGCAGATCGACAAGAACCCGACCTTCACCATCGCGATGAACGACGGCTCGCTGATCTACGGCGAATTGTACCCGGAGAAAGCGCCGGAGAGCGTGGGCAACTTCGTCTCCCTCGCCAACGGCAGCTTCTATGACGGCCTGACCTTCCACCGCGTGATCTCCGGCTTTATGATTCAGGGCGGCGATCCGAACGGCGACGGCACCGGCGGCCCGGGCTACGCCATCCGCGGCGAGTTCAGCAGCAACGGCGTGGAGAACGACCTGAGCCACGTGCGCGGCGTGCTGAGCATGGCGCGTTCCAGCGCGAACGATTCCGCCGGAAGCCAGTTCTTCATCATGCATGCGGACAGCGACTATCTGGATGGCAACTACGCTGCGTTCGGCATGGTGCTCGGCGGTCTGGATACCGTGGACGTCATCGCCTCCGTGCCGACCGACAGCAACGATAAGCCGCGCACCGAGCAGGTGATGCGCACCGTGTATGTCGAGACCTACGGCAAGACGTATACCTTCACCAAGCTGGAGGACTGATCCGTTTTGAGGGCGCACGGCAGCGCGGCCGAAGAAATCAAACCAAGGAATCAAAGCGGCCTTCTTTCGAAAGAAAGAGGGTTGCTTTTTTTTGCGCCTTTTGCTATAATCGTTGAGCAACCCTTGCGGACTGTTCGAAACCATCCAGTCCTTAAACAAAACTATGGGCCGAAGGCGCGCTGCGCCTTCCAAGCGGCTCAGGCCGTTTTTTTATTGTAAAGTTTGGTCACGTGCACTGATCTGCCGCCTGATGCATAACATGCGGCGGAAGTACATGCGGCCTTAGGCCGCCCCCCGCCGCTTGCCCTGTCGTTTTGCCGGTTAGCAAAATGAACAAGGAGATCGTTATCCATGAGCGCTTTGAAACCCCAAGACACCCGCGCGCTGGCTCGCGGCGCCATCATCGCCGCGCTGTATACCGCGCTGACCGTTCTGCTGGCCCCGCTGAGCTACGGCGAGGTGCAGATTCGCTTCTCCGAGGCGTTTACCCTGCTGCCGATCCTGATGCCGGAGGCCGTGCCCGCGCTGCTGGTGGGCTGCCTGCTGGCCAACATCCTCGGCGGCTGCACGATTTTCGATATCGTGTTCGGCTCGCTGGCCACGCTGCTGGCCGCGCTCTGCACGCGCCGCCTGCGCGAAAAATTCTGGCTGGCCGCGCTGATGCCGGTGCTGTTTAACGGCGTGATCGTCGGCGCTGTCGTGCATTTCTGCTATTCCCCGGCGATTGCGCTGCCGCTGTGCATGCTCTCCGTCGCCGCGGGCGAGGCCGTCGCGTGTCTGGTCGTGGGCCCGCTGCTCATCGGCGTGCTGCGCCGCGTGCCCGCCTCCGTGCTGAACTAAATCCCTTTTCCTCTTGACAAAGCCGCCCGCTCGGCGGTATTGTGTATGCATCGCGGAAGAATCCTTCCCGAAAGCATATTCATTTGTCAGGAGGTTTTATTTATGCGGATTGCGCTGATCAACGAAAACAGTCAGGCGGCGAAAAACGCGGCGATCGAGGCCGCGCTCAAGAAGGTTGTCACCCCGATGGGTCATCAGGTCGATAACTACGGCATGTACGGCAAGGAAGGCGAAAGCCAGCTGACCTATGTGCAGAACGGCATTCTCGCCGCGATTTTGCTCAACTCCGGCGCGGCGGATTACGTCGTCACCGGCTGCGGCACGGGCGAGGGCGCAATGCTGGCGCTCAACAGCTTTCCGGGCGTGCTCTGCGGCCACGTGGTCGATCCCTCCGACGGCTTCATGTTCGCCCAGATCAACGACGGCAACGCGGTATCCATGCCGTTTGCAAAGGGCTTCGGCTGGGGCGCTGAATTGAACCTCGAATATACGTTTGAAAAGCTCTTCGGCTTTGGCAGCGGCAACGGCTACCCGGCGGATCGCGTCGTGCCGGAGCAGCGCAACAAGAAGATCCTCGACGCGGTGCGTGCCCATACGCTCAAGGATCTGATCACCTGCCTCAAGGGCATTGACCGGGAGCTGGTGCGCGGCGCGGTTGCGGGCGAGCGCTTCGCCGAGCTGTTCTTCGCCCACGCGAAGGATGAAAACATCATCGCCTACGTCCGCGAGCTGCTGGACTGAGCGTGAAAAGGGGGTCGTTGTATGCTTCTTGATCTTTCCTATCTGAGCTATCCGCTGCCGCCGGATATCCAGCGGCTTTACGAGGCCGGCGACTTTGCGCGCATGGATCGCGTCATCCGCCTGCGGCTCGATGATCCGCGCGTGCCCGAGGCGCTGAAGGCGCGCCTGCGCGTGCAGACGGAGCTGGCATATGAGATTCTGCGCGCCTATCCGTATACGCAGGCGCAGATGCTCGAAATCCTCCAAAACCACGTGAAGGACTTTGAGGAGGAAGAGCTGGAAACCCTGCGCGACGACGGCACACTCGACTGGCGCTATGTGAACGGCGAGGTGCGGTTTAAGGATAACGCGCTGTCCGGACTGCTGAAAACGCGCGCGGAATACGCCGCGCGGGCGACCGATCCCGAAGTGAAAAACGGCGCGAAGGAAAGCGCCCGCCAGCTCCACGAGATCATCGCCAAGATGAAAGCCAACGGCGGCGTGCACGCGCGCTTTGAGCTGCACGAGCAGCTGACGATCCGCAGCGACCGCCTCACGCCGGGCGAAACGCTGCGCGTCCACCTGCCGATGCCCATCGTCGGCGCGCAGGTGAAATCCGCCGCGCTGCTCGGCGCGTCGCATCCCGTCGCGTTCCTCGCGCCGGAGGACGAGCCGCAGCGCACGATCTACTTTGAGCTTCCGTATCAGCCGGGCATGACGGTCAGCGCCGACGTCGCTTATGAAATCGACGCGCCGTATCAGCAGCCGCACGCGCGCGACGTCTATGCCGAGCAGCCGGTGTTCGACACCGAGGAGCAGCCGCCGCACGTGGTCTTTACGCCGTATCTGCGTGCACTGGCCAAGGAAATCGTCGGGGACGAGACGAACGCGCTGCTCAAGGCGCGCAAAATTTACGATTTCATCACCACGCAGGCGGTCTATCGTTTCATGCCGCCGTATCTGACGGTGACGAACATTCCGGAATACTTCCTGAGCGGGCTGCGCGGCGACTGCGGCGTGCAGGCCATCACGTTTGTGACGCTCTGTCGCCTGTGCGGCGTTCCGGCGCAGTGGCAGAGCGGCCTGTATACCAAGCCGGACAGCGCGGGGCACCACGACTGGGCGCGGTTCTATGTCGCGCCGTTCGGGTGGCTGTTCGCGGATTGCTCGTTCGGCGGCTCGGCCTATCGCGCGGGCGATCTGGATCGCTGGAATTTCTATTTCGGCAACCTTGAGCCGTGGCGCATGCCGACGTGCAGCGCGTTCCAGCAGGAGTTCAACCCGCCGCGCAGGTTCCTGCGGTATGATCCGTATGACAACCAGAGCGGCGACGTCGAGAGCCTGACGCGCAGGCTGTACGCGGATGAGTATGAGCACGACTGCCGCGTTCTTCGGTACGAGGAAATGGAATAAAACGACGGGGATACGCTTGCCTTTGCGGCGGCGCATCCCCGATTTTTGTCCCAAAAACAAATCACAGAATATATATCACAAGATAAACGATGCTTTCGAAAAAACGCTTGATTTTGAAGGAAAAAACGCGCCATTATCGCCCGTGTAAAAGGTTTCTTGCGTGACTTTTGCGCAGAATGTGGACTATGATCTTACCAAAGAGAAAAGCCGCCCGGCGGTCTGCTCCGGAGGCGGCGCATGGGGAGAGATCATCGTGAATGGCAAAAAGTATTTTCGCGAGCGCTGCGCGCGCAGGGGAATCTGCTGCGACGCATGGTTCAAACTCGGCGCGCAAAATTCCGTGAACAACGGCGGCTATGTGTATCACTGTCCGCCGGAACTGAGGAAGGACGGACAGCGCTACGCCGTCAATTATGTGTGGGAGCGGGAGCTGTATATCGCGTGGAACGTGACGAGCCCCGACGCGCAGGGGCAGACGGTCTTCCGCCTGCTGCAAGGTGCGCTGGAGGGCGCGGAGCCGAATCGCCTGCTGGCCGTGGAGAAGGCGGAGGGGCACCGCGGCTGGGGAAAAGAGACGGTGTATGTCTTTGGCCGAGACGCGGTGGATGCGTTTTTGGACGTTGTGATGGCGGAAGAAATCGGCGGCCGCGGCCAATGAAGGAATTCGGACAAGAAAATGGACGCTTCTCTGTGCTTGGAGAAGCGTCCATTTAGAATAATTGAGAAGAAAGCAAATTCTGCACAAAACGCGGGCGCGCCCGCTTAACTCCTTCAGTCAGCTTCGCTGACAGCTCCCTCGAAGAGGGAGCTCTTTATCAGGTTATTTTCCGTCTAAGCAATAAGTTACGCCGTGCCCGTAGGGGCGCGCATCGCGCGCCTGTTATCGGAATTTGTGCAAAATTTCGAATTTACTCATTTACTGTCATTGTAATCAGCGCCCGGAAAACCGGGGAAGATTACTCGAGCAGCTCCAGAAACTCTGCCGGGATGAGCGACAGCAGGGAGATCAGCTTCTGCTGGAGGCGCTCGGAGGCGCGGCTTTGCAGCGCGGCGAGCTCTTCGCCGGTCGCGACCTCAAACTGGGTCTCCTGAAGGGCGGCGGTTTCCGCCGCGTCGTAAGCCCACGAGGAAACGGCGGTGTCAAAGCCGAAGGTGACGGGCAGGCCGCCGGCATTGATGGTCTCGTTCATGTAAAAGCTGCCGGAGAGCGCGCCGTCGCCCGGCTCGATGAGCTGGCCGCTCTCTACGATGAAGTCGATGGGGTCGTCGCCTTCGTCATAGAGATTGGCGGTCATGAAGAACGTGGTCTTTTCGCCGTCCGTGTCGGTCAGGGTGGTCAGCCCTTCGCCGTTGTAGACGATGCGCAGGCCGCTGGTTTCGTCCGGTTCGCTTATCGTCATGGAGAACGTAGCCTTGTAGCCCGGCAGATTCTCCTCGATGGTGACGGCGGTTTCCGCCATGGCGCAATACAGATTGAGCTCGGTGGATTGAACGTTGAGCTCGGCGGAGAAGGCGTTGGGATCGGCCGGATCGAGAACGAGGGTCATATCCGCGTCCACACGGTCGGAGAGGTCGCCCTCGTCGTCCGCTTCCAGCATGGTCAGGGTGAAGACGGTGGCGTTTTCCGTTTCGCCGGGGTTGATCTGGAGATAGAGCGCGGCGGTCTCGTCATCCAGCGTCTGCGCCGCGGTGAGGTAGAAGGGCAGGCCGTCGTCGTTGTAGCCCACCAGAATACCGAGCGTGGCGTCTTCAAGCATGAGCGAGTCGGCAAATTCGCGCATACCGTCGAAAAACTCCGCAGTGGTCGTGGTGCGGGTCGTTTCGCCGCTGTCGCTGGTGAAGGTCACCGTGGTGTTCGCGACGAGCTGCTCGATGTAGGGCAGAAGCGCGTCGTCCCGCTCCATCTGATCGGCCAGCGTGTGGAAGAGGCGGCCCAGATCCTCGGCGGTGCAGGTGACGGAGATCTCGTGATCGACCGCCGGATAATCGCCCTCGGCCGCCACATTGTCGCGCTGCTGAATATCCAGCGAGGCGAGGAAGTCGGCGAACGTGGCCAGATACGGCTCAACCAGCTTGCCGATTTCCTCGGCGGCCTGCGCGACGACGGTGGAAAGCTCCTCCATGGCGTTGTCCCAATCCACGTCGCGGAGCGCCATGATCTGGTTCACCTCGTCGTCGGTCAGGCCGAACAGCCGCAGCAGGGTTTCCCAGCGGATGCTCAGGCGCTCGCCTTCGATCAGGTTGCTCTCGATGCTGACGCCGTCGAGGGTCAGATTCGCCGCAGCGGTGACAAAGACGTTGTCGCCGGAGGGCGCGGTATACGAGCCGCCCAGCTCCACGCGATAGCCGTCTTCGAGTTTGCCGAAGCCGCCCGCAAGGCGGACGCCGCCGATGACCTCCATCAGCGCGTCAAGCTGCGCCTGACTCTCCTCGTCGCCTGCCAGCATGGAGAGAATTTCGTCGCCAAGCTGAAGGGTCAGGCGCGTTTCGCCGCCGACAACCTGCCCCGCGTCCAGCGCGGCGTCGATCAGCGCCTGCGTCCGCTGGCCGGGCACATAAGCGTCCTCCGCCAGCGCGCAGGGGAAAATCAGCGCGAGGCACAGGAACAGAGCCAGAAGAAGCGTGTGGGTCTTTTTCATGGGTCAACCTCCTTATCAATCGGTCATAACGATGCCAAGCAGCGTCAGACATGGGATTCGTCAGCTTCATTATAGAAGAAATGCCGGAAACCGTCAACGATATGACGATAAATTTCATTGGACGACTGACTGCGGACGAATTTTTCAAAAAAAGTGACCGAGATACATTGACAGGCGAGGTATATGGAGATATACTGTATCTCGTCGGAGGTGATGAAATGCTCAATTCATCGGACATCCTTCGCGGCTATACCGATACGATCATCCTCGCGCAGCTTGCCGAAGGCGACAGCTACGGCTATGTCATCAGCAAAAACGTGCAGGAGATCACCCGCGGGGAATTGCAGTTGAAAGAGGCGACCCTGTATACGACGTTCCGGCGGCTCGAGGCGGCCGGGATGATCGAATCCTATTGGGGCAACGAAAACGCAGGCGCGCGCAGGCGCTATTACCACCTGACCGAGAAAGGGCGCGCGCTCTTTGCGGAAAATCAGGCGGACTGGCGCAAATACCGCGCCGTGATATCCGAACTGTTTGGAATGGAGGACGCATCAAGATGATGAACAAGCAGATTCGCAGAATGATTGATGAAATTTTTGCCGATATGAAGATGACGGCGGATAACCTCGCCCTGCGCGACGAGATGATGGCCAACGCGCAGGCGCGCTTCGAGGATTCCGTTCGCGCGGGCAAGACGGAGGAGGAGGCTTTCGCCGAGGTGGCCGCGTCGCTGGGCGACGTGCAGAGCCTGCTGCACGACATGAACGCCGAAAAGCCGGGCGAAGATAAAGAAAATAAAGAAGAAAAGACCGAGGAAAAGGCCGCGAAAGCCGAAACGGACGAAGCGCCGGATTTCGAGGTCAAAACCGAAAAAACGCCGGATATCGGCGACGTGCTGGGCAAGGCCTTCGGCGCGCTGGGCGACGTGGGCAAGCAGATTGTGCCGCAGGCACAGAAGCTGGTTCGCCAGGTGGACGACCTGACGGGCGGCATGATCGGCGGCATCGGCAAGGCGGTCGGCAAGGGGCTGAGCGACGCGCAGAAGGCGGCGGGCAAGGCGATTGACAAGCTGTCCGGCGACAAGGGCGAAATCGTCGTCGATTTCGGCGAGGAAAAGCCCAAGGCTCCGGCGGCGCTGCGCAAACGCGCCCAAAGCATCCGCGCCGAGGCGGAGCTCAAGCAGGCGGCGGGCGATCAGGAGGGCGCGCGGGCGCTGCGCGCAAAGGCCTACGCGCTGGAGACCGAGGCCGACGAGGTGGAAAAGAAGCTCGCCAAGCTGGCCGAGCAGGAAAAGGCCGAAAAAGCAGAAAAACCCGAAACGGACGACGAGCTTGACGCGCTCCGGCGCGAGATGGACGCGATGCAGGAAAGCCTGAACGCCGACGCGGCGCAGGTGGAGGCGGATGCGGGCTGCCCCAACGAGCCGATTGACATCGACGACGTGGTGCGCGACGCGGAGAACGCGGCCAGACAGGCCGAGCCGCTCAGCGGTGCGCCGGGCATGGTCGTCATCAGCCGCTATCCGGCGGCGGGGCTGCGCGAGGTGAACGTGAGCCTCGATTCCGACGACGTCACCGTAAAGGCGGCGGACGGCACGGATGTGCTCGTCGAATGGGAGGCCGGGCGCGAAGGCGTGGAGCAGCCGACTGTGACGATGGAGGAGCACGCGCTGAACGTGCGCCGCGCGAACCCGGATGTGTTCAAGACGTTCTTCTCCGTCTTCCAAAAGGAGGGCGGCAAGGTGACGGTGCGCGTGCCGCGCGGTTATGCCGCCGACTACGTGCTCGGCACGACCTCCGGCGACATCCGCCTGTACGCCATCGACGTGGACAAGGTGAAGGTGAACACGACCTCCGGCGATGTGCGCGTCGAGCCGGACGCGGGCATCCGCGCAAAGGAAATCGACGTAACGACGATCTCCGGCAGCGCGACCGTCAGCGCCTGCGCGGGCGACGTGGTGGTCAACACCGTTTCGGGCAGGCAGTTCGTCTCCTGCGACGCGAACCGGGCGGATCTGAGCGTCGTTTCCGGCCGGATTCACGCCGAGGGCGCGAGCGAGGAATGGGAGATCAACAGCGTTTCCGGCGACATCGAGGTGCTCTGCACCGTCGCGCCGACGCGCAAGATGCAGTTCAACTCCATGAGCGCGAACGCGCATGTGGCGCTCCCCGGCGACATCCGCGGGTTTGTGGCCGATATCAGCGGCATGAGCGGGAAGGTCGTCAACGAGTTCGGCCCGAACCGCTACGGCACCTGCGCCCTGCCGATTCACATGGATACCATGAGCGGCAAGCTGATGATTACCCGCCTGTAAGCATATGGGGTGAAGACGATGTGGGATAAAATCAAAGAGATCGTAAGCCTGATTTTCGGCAGCAGGCTCGTTGTCGAGGGCACGGGGCGAACCTTTGTCAAAGTGCCGATGTGGCTGGCCGTGCTGGCGTGCGTCGCGAGCATCCGGCTGGCGGTGTTGACGGCGCTGCTGGTCGTGCTTTTCGGCATGCGGGTTCGCGTGGTCAAGGCCTGAGGAGGGATGAGCATGGATTTTGAAACCATCAAAAACAATGCGGTGAACGCTTTTCGTCAGCTATCCGTGCTGCGGGTGATCGTCACATCCCCCAATGAGAAGGTGGCGGATGTGCCCGCGCTGTATGCGCTGGCCGCCCTGCTGCTCGCGCCGTGGGTCTGCGCGGCGGCGCTCGTGCTCGGTTTTCTGTTCAAATACGGCATCCGGTTTGAAAAAGACGCGGTGAAGATGAATTAAAGGACAAACGCTTTCCGTCGCGCCGACGGCGCGTCAACCTTCGGCGTTTTCCATCGTCTGAATCCGCCACAGACGGCGACGATAGAAAACGTCCCTCGAAGAGGGAGGACTTTGAACCTGAATACACACATATAAACACGAATCGGGACGAACCGTTCATGGTGCGCCCCGGTTTTTTTCATAAAAAATGAAATTTTCGCCCGTTTGCTTCGTCTATATCAGTAGAAGGGAGGAATTTCACGATGAAAACAATATGGGGTGCGGTTCTGCTTGCGATGATGATGATGATGCTTGCGACGGTGGCGCTGGCTGCCGACCTCGATACGCCGACGGTGGCGCTGGCTGCCGACCTCGATACGCCGAAGGTCGGCGCGGCGGTCTGCGCGCCGGAGGAGGAAAACGGCTCGGTCGTGCTGCATGAAGCGCCGGACGGGCGGAGCGAAACGCTGATGCGCTATTTTCAGGGCGCGCCGCTGCAAGTGCTCGACCTTGCGGACGGCTGGGCGCATGTGCGCATGGGGATGACGGGCGAATCGCTGGAGGGCTATATTCGGCAGGAACGGCTGAAATACGGCGCGGAGGCGATGCGCGAGGTGCAGCAATACGCCGAAATGCCCGCATTTGACGAGGATACGCCGGTTTATGAAGCCTGCGACGAGCAATCCGGGGTGATTGATATCCTCGCAGCGCCGGGCGCCGTGAAGATCATGGGCTATAACGGCCAATGGGTGGCGGTCTGGGGCGAAAACGGCTTTATCCCCATGACGTGGACGATCCGGCCGCAACGATGGACTTCGTCATGGATGGTTCTGCCGCTGGCGGGCGAAATTACGCGGGACGATGCCATGCGGAAACTGCGCGAATGGGTGCCCCAAAAGCGGGAAGAATGGAACATTTCCGAGGTCTACACGGATGCGCGGGTGCTGGATGAGGAAATGCGCTGGGATTGCAGCGGTTTTTTTTACGAGCCGTTGACGGGAGAAACGTTTTATCACGTCTATATGAATGATCCGATCCTCATGGACGGGCGGAAATGGTCGATGGATATACTGATAGTGGAGATGTCCGCGAAGGGCGAGGTGATGAACGTTTACAACACCCTGCCGCAAACGGGCGTTGCCGTCTGCGCGCCGATGGAGGAGAGCGACACGGTGACGCTCTACGCCGAGCCGGACGAGAGCAGCGACATGCTGTTCCATTATTACAGCGGCACGGTGGCGGAGGTATTGGAGGTTCAGCGCGCGTGGATCCGGGTGCGCATCGGTCAAGGCGAGGCGGCGCTGGAGGGCTGGATGCCTGCGCGCGACTTGACCTACAGCGTATGGCGGGAGCGCGACGTGGCGCACGTCGTTCGGTGGTACACCGCCGAGGCGGGCGAACAGGCGGTTTACGCTGCGCCGGACGAAAGCGCGAAGGTGCTGCGCCAAACGCTGCCGAGCGGAATTGTGGAAGTGAACGGAATCGGCACGGACGACTGGGTGCAGCTGAGCTGGTACGACAACGAGCCTGTAACGGGTTTTACGCGGCTTGGAGAAGATGCGGAATTGGGCAAGCCGATGCGTGCGGAGGTGTATCATGTCGATCCGCTGGACGATGAATTGAGCTTCGAAGAAGCGGAGGAAAAGGCGCGGGAATACGCCTGGCAATACGGAAAGAAGCATGGAAAAGGCTGGAAGCGCTCCAAAAAAGCCGTGGATGGCGCGGCATGCGAAATGCAGTTGATGTATGTCGAGCAGACGAGGCAGGCGGACTATCGCGTCTGGTTTTATCAGGCGGGAAACGAGGAGGACGGAATTGCCGTGGAGATGACCCCGCAGGGCGAGCTGATCGCGGCAGACGAGGGATTCGGCTGACTTGCATCGCGGGCGAAATTGTGGTAAGCTGAGAGCACGCAACAAAGGAAAGGCGGCTTGACGATGCAAAACCCGAACATTCCCGAGGACTGGAAGCAGACGATCAGGGGCTATGTCCCGAAGGACGAACGCGAGGCGGCGGAGAAGGCGGAAATACTGACCCTGATTGACCGGGAAGGCGAGCGGCTTCTGATGCGGGACTGCGCCTACGCACACGTGACGGCTTCCTCCGTCATCGTCAACCGGGCGCGCACGAAAACGCTGATGGCGTTCCACAAGATCTATCAGAGCTGGGCATGGACGGGCGGTCACGCGGACGGCGAAACCGACCTGCTGCACGTCGCGATGCGCGAGGCGCGGGAGGAGACGGGCATCGAGCGGCTCAGACAGATCGGAAACGGCGCGGCTTCGCTGGAGATTCTGCCGGTCTGGGCGCACGTGAAGCGCGGGAAGGCGGTCGGCAGCCACCTGCACCTGAACGTATCGTATCTGTTTGAGGCGGACGATTCGCTGCCCCTGCGCGTGGCGGAGGACGAGAACAGCGCCGTCGGCTGGATTGCGATTGACCGGCTGGCTGAATCCGTTCGGGAGAAGGACATGCTGCCGACTTATGAAAAGCTGCTGAACAGGACGAACGTTTGTTAATTCCTTACAATCAATATGCGATTTGGCTTGAAGAAAGCTGACAAATTCCGTATACTATAAGCGAAGAAAGGAGAAAGAGCCGAAAAGGCCAAGCGAACATTTTAAGGCAATCCCAAGGCAAAGGAGGCCGATTTCATGATTACACGTTTTGTGATTAAGGATGCGCATGTTCCCGCTGGGATCGTTGAAACGATGGAGCGCAGAATCCATCAGCGTATGGACGCCTATTTCAAGGATGAGGCCGAGGGCGATACGGTAATCAGCGTTCGCATTACGGAACAGAAGAACACCTACAAGGTCGAAATGACCATGCCCTACATGGGTCACACACTTCGCACGGAAAACCAGGAGCGGGAGATTTCCCTCCCCGCGCTGGATAAAGGTATAGATGTTCTGGAGCGGCAGATGAAGAAGCTCAGGACGCGCCTGGCGCGCGACCTGAGGAAGAAGCCGCCGGTCGCGGACGCTGCGGCGGACGCGGACGAGGAAGAGATCGCGGTGGTCCGCGTGAAGCGGTACGCATCCAAGCCGATGAGCGTTGAAGACGCGATTCTGGAAATGGACATGCTCGGTCATTCCTTCTACATGTTCAACAATGTCGAAACGGGCAGAGCCGCGACGGTGTATCGCCGCAAGGATGGCGGCTGCGGCCTGATCGAACTGGAAAACCTGTAAACGACAGCGAAAACTCGCTGGCAGGCAACAACGAGGCCGCCTGAAGGGCGGGAAAAGAAAGGGTGAGTCCGATGCAGCCGGGTATGAAAGCCGTGGTCGCCGTGCTGGTGGTCGCGCTGATCGCTGTGATCGGTTTGATTGTTATCTCGCAGGGGAACAGCGCGCAGAAGCCTGCACCCACGGTGACCGCGACGCCGGAAACCACCGCAGCGCTGGAACAGGAGCCGGAAGCCACCGCCGAATTGGCGCCGGGCGATGACGCCGCGCAAGATACGATGTATGAGGGCGCGTTGGCTGGGCTGACCGAAGAAGAGATCGCCAAGATGGCGCTCGCAGAAGAGGAATCCAGCGAAAGGCAAAGCGATATCGGGGCGGAGGATTCCGTTGACTGACGGATCAGGCTTCATCCTCCGCATATAAAACCCATTCGGACGTGCGCGGGTGCGCGCGTGGAGCCAAAGGAAAATCAAAGGATAGCGGCCGGGAGAGCGTCGGAAAGGGGCGCTGCCCGGCCGTTTTGACGTGCGCGGCGCAGGCGCGGGAAGGAGGGGACGGGCATGAAAGAGAGAGCCTATATCGCAATCGACCTGAAATCCTTCTTCGCTTCCGTGGAATGCAGGGAGCGCGGCCTCGACCCGCTGGACACCAACCTCGTCGTGGCGGACGAGAGCCGGACGGACAAGACCATCTGTCTGGCCATCACGCCCACGCTCAAGCGCTGCGGGCTTTCCGGCCGGGGGCGGCTGTTCGAGGTCAGGCAGCGCGTCCGGGAAGCGAACGCGCTCCGCCGGCGCAGCGCGCCGGGGCGAAAGCTGGAAGGCACGTCGCATTTTTTCTCGGAGCTGCAAGCCAATCCGTCTCTGGCGATGGATTTCATCATCGCGCCGCCGCGAATGGCGTATTATATGGCGTACAGCAGCCGCATCTATCAGATTTACCTCAAATACGTCGCGCCGGAGGATATCGTGGTCTATTCCATCGACGAGGTGTTCATGGATGCGACGGATTACCTGAGCACATACGGGCTTTCGGCGCACGACCTCGCCATGAAGATCATCCTCGACGTGCTGGAGACGACCGGCATCACGGCCACCGCGGGAATCGGCACAAACCTGTTTCTGTGCAAGGTGGCGATGGACATTGTGGCCAAGCACATGCCCGCCGATCAAAACGGCGTCCGCATCGCGGAGCTGGACGAAATGAAATTCCGCCGCGAGCTCTGGGCGCATCAGCCCATCACGGATTTTTGGCGCGTGGGGCGGGGCATCGCCAAAAAGCTGGAGCAGAACGGGATGGTGACGATGGGCGACGTCGCCCTCTGCTCGGAGCGCAGCGAGGATCTGCTCTACCGGCTTTTCGGAAAAAACGCAGAGCTGCTCATCGACCACGCATGGGGCTGGGAGCCGACGACCATCGAGGCGATCAAGGCGTATCGGCCGAGCACGAACAGCATCAGCTCCGGGCAGGTGCTGCATTTCCCTTACGAGGCGGAGAAGGCACGGCTCGTCATCCGCGAGATGACGGATTTGCTCGTGCTGGATTTGGTGGACAAGGGGCTTGTCACCGACCAGATGGTGCTGACCGTCGGCTATGACATTGAAAACCTGACCGATCCGGCGCGGCGGGCAAAGTATCGCGGCCGGGTTGAAACCGACCCCTATGGGCGGCAGGTGCCCAAGCAGGCGCACGGCTCGATCAACCTTGACGGCTACACCTCCTCCACGCGCCGGATCATGCGCGCGGTGACGGAGCTGTTTGACCGGATTGTGGATGGAAATCTGCTGATCCGCCGCATGTACGTCGTGGCCAACCGCGTTTTGCGGGAGGCGGACGCGCCGAAGAAGCGCGACGACGCCGTTCAGCTCGATTTCTTTACGGATTACGCCGCCGAGGCGGAGAAGCAGAAGGCCGAGGACGAGGCCTTGGCGCGGGAGCGGCGGATTCAAAACGCCACGCTCGCCATCAAAAAGAAATACGGAAAAAACGCGCTTTTCAAGGGAATGAACCTCGAAGAAGGCGCGACGGCCAAAGAACGCAACGCGCAGATCGGCGGGCACAAGGCGTAAAACAAGCGGCACTCAAAAGCAAAAATTCGGTTTGACGGAGAAAGGGGGGACGCGGGATGAACCCGAACGGCAAATACGACGAGATCATGGGGCTTGCGCACCACGTTTCCAAAACACGGCCGCAGATGCCGATGGCCGACCGAGCGGCGCAGTTCGCGCCCTACGCCGCCCTCACCGGCTATGACGCGGTCATCCGGGAAACCGGAAGATTGACCGACGCGCGGATTGAGCCTGACGAGGAAGCGCTGACCGCGCTGAACATGAAGTTTCGGCTGCTGATGGACGCGCTGGGCGACGCGCCGGAGATCACCCTGCTCGTCTTCCGGCCGGACGCGCGAAAGGCCGGAGGCGCATACCTGACCGTGACGGGCAGGGTCAGGAAGGTGGACGAATATGAGCGCCTGATGACCCTGCAGGACGGGACGAAAATCCCGATGGACGATATTCTGGATATGACCGGGGCGCTGTTTTCGCCGCTCGAATAACGCTGAGCGAGCGTCCCTGCCTGCAAAAGAAAAAGAACGAAACGGGGGCGAAGCAAAAACGTTTTGAAGAAATTTCAAAAAAAGGTTGACAAAAATCGTGTAATCGTGTATTATATATTTCGTCGCCGCGCTCGACACGATCAAGCGATGCGGCGGTCCAGCTCGGGAGCATAGCTCAGCTGGGAGAGCATCTGCCTTACAAGCAGAGGGTCACAGGTTCGAGCCCTGTTGTTCCCACCAATTTCATAAAATGGCGCGGTAGTTCAGTCGGTTAGAATGCCAGCCTGTCACGCTGGAGGTCGAGGGTTCGAGCCCCTTCCGCGTCGCCATTTGCCTTGGTAGCTCAGTCGGTAGAGCAGGAGACTGAAAATCTCCGTGTCGGTGGTTCGATTCCGCCCCAAGGCACCATTTATGCGGTAGTAGCTCAGTGGTAGAGTGCCACCTTGCCAAGGTGGATGTCGCGAGTCCGAATCTCGTCTACCGCTCCACTGTGGCGCCATGGCCAAGCGGTAAGGCAAAGCTCTGCAAAAGCTTCATTCTCCAGTTCGATTCTGGATGGCGCCTCCAGATGAAGGCTCAGACCAAGCGTCTGGGTCTTTTCTTATGGAGAATGGCGCAGAGCATCAACCGAAAAAGAAAAGCGGGGGTTTGATCGACCCTCGCTTTTTTGTTACGCATTGGAATTTGTGCAAAATTTCGGATTTGCTCTTTTACGGTTCTATATTCATTTGCGCATGGCGCACAGATCGATCATCAGGCGGATGGCGAACTGCTCAAAGGTGGAGAAGTAGGCGATGTCCTTGAAGAACGCGCGATGCGTCAGGAAGAACGCGAGATAGGAAAGCGGCCTTCGCTGTTCGATGAGGCGCAGGCGCTTGGTTTGCAGCGCCTTCCATATGTCGCGCTGGCGCCGCTCGGTCTCCTTGCAGGCGGTCTTTTCGAAGACGGATTCGTAGGTCGCCAGCGGAATACTGATGAGCTCCCTGCGGCTGGCCGCCGGGTTGCCCTCCAAAAAGGAATACTTGAACGCCAGCGCCAGCGCGTAGGGCTTGCGGATACAGGGAATATGGCGCTGCGCGTGCTCGCCCTGCGCCATGCCGATGACGTTGGAGCCGTGCAGGCGGTAGAACAGGAGCGGCTCGCGGCAGTAATACAGCCCGCCGTGCAGCGCGGCCAGCAGGTTGAGAATCCAATCGTGCGTCCAGAGCTGGTTTAGGCGGATGTACTCCTGCACCAGTTCGCGGCGCACGGCCATGGCGCAGCCCTGCCCCTGATTGCGGCCGAGCATTTCGGATAGGGTGATCTGCGTCGGCGAGACGGGCGCGCGCAGAACGCGGTCGGAAACCCAGAGGTTTTCCGTCGGCGCGTTCGGGTTCAGAAGGTTTCCGTCCGCGTCGATGGTCTTGAAATCGGAGATGAGGGAGAGCATGGCGGGGTTGGCCTCGAAGTGGCGCAGCATGGTTTCGACCTTGCCGGGCGCCCAGCGGTCATCCTGATCGCAGAGGAAAATCAAATCGCCGCCGCAGGCCTTGAGGGCGCGCAGAAAGCTCTCGCGAAAGCCGTGATTCTCCGCGGAGGGCAGAATTTTCCAGTGAATCTGGGGATGCGCCAAACGAAAATCGTCGAGGATGCGCAGCGTGCCGTCGGAAGAGCCGTCGTCGCTGACGACAATTTCATCGACGGGGCGGGTTTGGGCGCAGATGGAGGAAAGCTGCTCGGCGAGAAAGCGCTCGCCGTTATAGGTGCTCATGGCGACGGAGCAGAACATAATCGGCCTCCTTGGAGAATGTAGAAAGAATTTTCCTTATTATAGCATGGATGGCCGCAGGATGCACGAAAAAACAGGGATGGCGCGTTCCCGTTTACCTGTGGCACATCGAAAAAGAAAACAAAGAAAAACCCTCAACGGCGCGAAGCTCGTCAAGGGTTTTATGAAAATCTTGAAAAAGCAAGGCTTACACTTTTTGATAAGTCACTTTATTTCCTGCTCAAGTTTGTCAAAGACTGGGGCGGTGAAAAATTCGCTGAGCGTGATATCCAGACCGTCACAGAGTTTTTTGATAGTGGTAATGGAGATTTCACGGCGCTTTGGGTCGAGCATACTGTACACCGTAGACGGCGTTACTCCGGAAAGAACCGCCAGTTCGTTGATTCGGATATCGCGCTGGAAACAGAGTTCACGAAAGCGCTGTGCAACTGCGTCTTTAACCATCATCACGTTCATCACCTGTGAAAGATAGTATCGAATGATGCGCAGTCGCGTATACGCGCTTGCGTAATTGCGGACAAAATAGTATAATGACATAATAAGAAAATGCGTACAGGGGGCGCAACGATGATTCAAAAGAAGATTGTATTGGCGGGTATGTTGATTATGTTTGGATTTTGTGGAAGTATGGACAGCGTAGCCAGTGCGAGCAATTTGAGTAAAGCCGAAGTCGTCGTAGAAAAAAATGAAGTGAGAAACATTGGGAAAAATATACAGGCAGATGGAAACGGCGTGCTTGTGAAAAGTGGTGGAAAAGCTGTAATTAGTGGAAATATCAAGGCGAAAGATTGCGGGATTAGGGCAGAGTCTTCTGCAATTACTGTTTATGGAAATATAAAAGGTGGGTCTTCGGGCGTGCATCTGTATCAGGGCGTGGAAGCTGATATATACGGGAACATTGAAGCGGATGAGATTAGCATAGATTATACTGATTTGGATTATTATCGTGAATATGGAGAGTGGAGAACATACTACGGAGAAGGATTAGCCGTCGTAAGTGATGGGAGTTCCTCAAGCAAAAATGAAGTGAATGTAAAGGGAAATATACGTGCGACAGGAACGGGGGTTAGAGTAAATTCTGGAAACGTTTTTATAAAAGGCAATATAGAGAGCTTAATTGGAAACAATGCGTTGACACTCTTAACAGAAGAATTGACTTCGGTGAAGGTTGAGGGAGATATTTTTGGAAATGAAAAAGACAGTGCGGTCTTTATGTGGAGCGAACCGAACGCAAAGCTAATTGTAGAAGGGAATATTACAGCAAGAGACTGTCAAAGTGCGATAGAAATATACGGACTAAGCGGGGAAATGGACTCGTTGCGAGAAATGCCGGCAATCACTGTCAAAACGCTGAATGTTGAAAGCGGCGACTATTTCAAAGCGCTGACTCACGATGAAAACGGCGAAGAAATCGAATCGAAAGCCCTTGCAGAAGCAGCGGCAAAAGCGACTTGGTACATTGTCGATATCAGCCAGCCGACGAACGGCGAAATCGAAGTGGATGGAATAAGTACGAAGGAAGGTTTGCTTGTTGCGCATGAAGGAGATAAGCTGACGGTTACGGGAGCGCCGAAGAAAGGATATCGCCTGACTGGAATTGATGCGGGTTCAAAAGCGCTTGTTACGGAAAATGAGGATGGTACATACACGGTAACGGTGGAACGCGGCGGCGACGTTACGATATCGGCCTCGTTTGAGGCTATGCCGGAAATGCCACTGACGGGAGACCAGATTCCGATAAAAACAGCGATTTTTCTTGCGGTCGTGTCGATCACGCTGCTGGGAATGCTTTGGAAAACAAAAAGAGCATAAAGAAAGCACCGAAGCGTAGAACCTCGGTTCAGACTGTCGACAAAAGGCTATTCTCCCCCGAAGGAGGGAGAATAGCCCTTTTCGCAAATGAAAGAATAGCTGAATTTCTTGATTTTGTTATTCAAGTCAAGTTTGCTTATGTCAACAAGCTGCACCGAAGTGTAGAACTTCGGTTTTTGATATAAACAAAGAAAAACCCTCAACGGCGCGAAGCTCGTCAAGGGTTTTTATGGTGCACCCAACAGGATTCAAACATGTGGCCTTTTGATTCGTAGACTTTCTTTGACTTTTATAAACGAGAACAGATATGCCTGTTTGGGATGCGCGTGAAGTGGGAAAGAAATGTGTTTGGAGAGCAGCTTCTCCAGCTTGGCGCTGACATATGCCCATTTGAACAGAATTCATGAAAAAGCGGTCTACTCCTGTGAAAACCAGAAGTAGAGCCTCTTGTATGCTTCCCTTTGGCGTACTCTTTTGCGTTCATCAAAGAGTATTCTGCGCTTGCTTGATGCAGCTGCGGCAGCACTCATCCCTTCACGCTGCCGGCGGTCAGACCCTGCACAAAGAACCGCTGGCAGAAGATGAAGATCACAATCACCGGAATCAGCGTCAGCACGGACATGGCAAACACATATCCCCACTGCGTGAACTGATGCTGACCGAAGAAGCCGGCGATGGCGATGGGCAGCGTGCGCAGGCTGTTGTCGTTGATGACAGTGTTGGCCCAAGGATATTCCTCCCACGCGGTCAGAAAGTTGAAGATGCTGACGGAGGCAATCGCGGGCGAGGCCAGCGGCAGCGCAATCCTGCCATACGTCTGGAGTACGTTGGCGCCGTCGATCCATGCGGCGTCCATGATCTCACCGGGGATGTTCTCCATAAATCCCTTGATCATGAAGGTCGAGAAGGGGATTACCCATGCCACATAGAACGGAATCAGTCCCCACAGCCGGTTGACCAGCCCCAAGCCCGTTGCCAGCTCGAACTGCGGAACGATCATCGTCGTTCCGGGGATGATCATCGTCACGATGATGAAGCCGAACAGCAGTTGCGTCGCCCTGGACTTGAACTTGCCCAGCACAAACGCCATCGCCGAGGATACCGCCGCCGCAAGAGCCACCGTGGACAGCGACACCACCACCGAGTTCAGGAAGTTCAGATAGAACTTGCTCTGATGCAGGATGTAATCGTAGTTTTCCAGCGTCAGTGCCTCCCATTTGGGGAAAAAGCGCGGCGGATACTCGTACAGCGCACCGTTCGGGCGCAGCGAGGTGGAGATCATGTAGATCATCGGCAGCGTGAACACGACCGTCCCCGCGGCCAGCAGGAGGTAACGCACGGTGGCGTCCGCGATTTTCGCGGGATTTCTGCGCTTCATAGTCGTCCCTCCCCTCACTCGTCTCGGCTCTTCATCGCGCGGAACTGCACGATGGCCAGCAGACCCAGCGTCAGCGCCATCACGAAGCTCAGCGCGGCGGCATAGCCGAATTTGCCCGTGCTGAACGCCTTGTAGTACATCCATGTCAGCAGCGTGTCCGTCTGATGCGCCGGCTTGCCGCCCGTGATCATCTTGATGGAGGTGAACACGTTGAAGCCGCCGATGGTCAGCTCGATGAGCACGAAGAGCACCGTTCCGCGGATGCCGGGCAGCGTCACATTCAGGAACTTCTTCCATGCGCCGCAGCCGTCGATCTCCGCGGCCTCGTACAGGTCCTGCGGCACCTGCTGCAGCGCCGCCAGAAAGATGACCATGTTCCAGCCGATGCCCTTCCAGATGCCCAGAATCATCGCAACCGCAAGACCGCTCCACCTCGTATCCAGCCAACGGATGTTGCCGGAGGTCACGCCCAGCACCTTCCACAGGAAGTAGTTCAGCAGGCCCTCCGTGTTGAAGATATAGCGGAAGACCAGGGAGGCAATCACCCACGAGGTCACAACAGGCAGGTAGTTGATGACCCGGAAGGTGACACTGAAGCGCTTGATGCCCGAAAGCAGAATGGCGATGAGGAGCCCAAGCGCCATCTGTCCCGGCACGGTTACCGCCGTGTACACCAGGCTGTTGACAAAGACCGTCCAGAATGTCGGATCCCGGAAGACCTCGCGGTAGTTGGCCAGACCGGCAAAGGGCTGCTCCAGCATCGAGGCAAAGCTCATGTCGCACAGGCTCATCCAGAACAGGCGGATGATCGGATAGACAGTGAACAGTGCGAAGATCGCCAGCCCCGGTGTCAGCAGAAGCGCGATCTGCGCTCGTTGGGCACGGAATTTCATGTTCTCACCTCAGAAGGGGCGGCGGAGCCATCCGCCCCGCCGCCGCGGAAATCCTCTTACTTGAGCAGCTCATCCCACTGGGCCGCCAGCTCATCGAGCGCCTCCTGCGCCGTCTTTTCGCCTGCGACGACCGCCGTCACAGCCATGGTCAGCTCGTTATCCATCTCACTCCAGGCTGCCACGGTCGGACGGGCTTTCGCCGTCTGAATGGCTTCGATGAAGGGCGCGTAGGACGCATTCTTCACCGTCTCGCTCGTAAGCGCCGCCTTGTTCACCGGGATCTGGCCGCACTTGGCCATCTCGGTCTGGGCAAACTCGCCAGTCATGAACTGCATGAACTTCCACGCAGCCTCCTTGTTGGCGGAGGCGAACATCGCAATATCCTCGCCGCCCAGCACGGAGATGCTGCCGCCCTCACCGGCAGGGATGGGCGCGGTGCCGTAGGCCACGTCAGGATACGCACCGGCGAGCTCCGCGGACTTCCACGGGCCCTCCAGCATCATGGCATAGCGCCCGGTGCCAAAGCCGTCGGTCATCGGGATATCGCCGGCATTGAAGCCCGTGATGCAGCCCTCCTGCACCAGCTTGGCGAACGTCTCGATGGCCTTCACCGACGCGGGACTATTGATGTAACCGGTGGCGACGGTCTGCTCCGGGTTGGTTAGGCTGCCGCCAAAGCTCCAGATGAACGGGCACAGGTTCCAGCCGGCCAGCGCGGGCTCGTTCCAGCCCCAAATCTGCTGGCCGTTTGCATTCTCGCCGCTGAGCTTGCGCAGAGCTTCGCACCATTGCTCCATCGTCTCGGGTACGGCCACGCCGGCCGCTTCCAGCATCGCCTTGTTGTAGAACACGATCTTGCTGTTGGTGTTCAGCGCCAGCGCATAATCATGACCGTCGATGACCGCGGTAGACATCGCACTGGGAAGCAGCGCAGCGCTGACTGTGTCAAAGTCCTCCATTTCCTCGTCGAGCGCGGTCAGGATGCTCATCTTCTGGAATTCCGGCAGCCACGCGATGTCGCAGCGCGCCACATCGGGCAGCGCGCCCGATTTCGCACTGACAAGCACCTTGTCGTGCAGCTCCGCCCACTCATGGGAGACGGCGTTGACTTTGATGCCCGGATTTTCCGCCTCAAAGGCGGGGATCAGCACGTTCATCAGCGTCGCGTTCTCCGCAGACTGAGCGCTGTAATGGTGCCAGAACTGGAGGGTGACGTCCTCCGCAAGCGCGCAGGAGCACAGCAGCATCAGGCAGGCGATGATCGCCACGAGGGTTTTTGTACGCATGGTTTTTCCTCCTTCTGAACAGGTCGAAATAGAATATGGACAGAATGCGGCAGAACGTGCACAGATTCTCCCGCACAATCCCAGGTTTGTGCCCGCTCCCCGAGGTTGAACACCGCGAGCAGCTCCTCCTCCCGATTGCCCCGGGCAAAGGCAAACAGGCTTTTCTCGTCGTCCGCCAGCAGCGGCGTATAGCTGCCCGTGCGTAGCGCGGGGTGCGCCTGGCGCAGGGCGATTAACTCCTTTTGCCAGGCCAGCAGATCCTTGTCCGGATGGGCCCAGGCCATGCCGCCACGGCAGCCCGGGTCGTTTTCGCCGGTCATGCCCAGTTCGTCGCCGTAGTAAATGGCAGGTGCGCCGGGAAAGAGCATCTGCAGCGCCATCGCCAGCCTGAGCCGCCACGCCTCGCCCTTCGCCTCGGTCAGAAAGCGCGCCGTGTCGTGGCTGCCCAGACAGTTGTACATGGCATGTCCGTTCGGGCCGGTAACCTTCATCAGCGCACTGTTCAGGCGTCGGGAAAGCTCGCTCACGCCAATGCGCCCGCGGGCAAGGCAGTCGGTCACCGCGTCGCGGAACAGATAGTTCATCGCCGTGTCAAAGCCGTCCGCGCCGAGCAGCCGCGAGGCGTCGCCCCACGTCTCACCCAGCAGCACGGCCTGCGGGAACTCGCGCTTGATTTCCTCTCGCCACCAGATAACGGCATGGCGATCCAGCTCGTCCGCCACGTCAAAGCGCCAGCCGTCGATGCCCGCCTCCCGCAGCCAGTAGAGCAGCACGTCGCGCACATAGGCTCGCACCTCGCCGTTGGCGCCGTTGAGCCGCGGCATGTAGGGATAATCCCCCACGCACTCATAGCAGGCCGGGTCGATTTCGATGGGAAACCGCTTGGGATAAAACCAGCCCCGGTAGCGGCTTTCCTCTCCGTTTTTCAGCAGATCCTCAAACGGGGGAAAGTGAATGCCCGAATGGTTGAATACGCCGTCCAGAATCACGCGGATGCCCGCCTCGTGGCACCGGGCGACCAGCTCGCGCAGCGTGTCCTTTGTGCCGAACATCGGATCGACCGAAAAGTAATCTGTCGTCGCGTATTTATGGTTGAAATCTCCCGTAAAGATGGGATTCAGATACAGGCATTCCACGCCTAGCTCCGAAAGATACGGGATTCGGTCGATGATACCGCCCAGATTGCCGCCCAGAACGTTATCCCGTGTCGGCGCGGCGTTCCAGTCATCCACGCCTGCACCGGCCGGGCCGCGCCGGGCAAAGCGCTCCGGAAAAATTTGATAGTATATGCAGCCCTGCGCCCATGCAGGCACGGCGGAAATATCCGTCTCATTAACCTGCAGCAGCTCGAAGCTGCCCGACTCCTGCATGTCCGTGAAAAGCCCTCGGTCATTGAGCCATCTCCGGTTTCCCGCCTGATCCTCCAGCCAGAAGCCGTATTTGATGTAGTGCGTCTCCCCGGTAAAGACGGTTTCGCCCGTCCACTGCTGCCGCTGACCGTCCTCCAGGCCGGGCAGGAGACTGGTTCGGAAAAGGACTTCCGGTTCGCTGCGCTTCCAGCACACCAGCTCGCAGGCGGTCAGGTCGCCCGGCGCGGCCTCCAATCTCCATTGTATGCGGTTTCGTGCAAGCGCTTGCACAAACGGGTAAAAAGAAAGGTGCCGAATGGCAGAGGTGATCATTTTCTTCCCTTCCTTTCCGACGAGGCCCTGGGTACAAGCACCGTCGAGAGCATGATCTGCTGGTTGCCGGTACGGCTGTCAATCCGCTGAAACAGCAGCTGAGCTGCCTGTTCCCCAAGCAAAGACGTATCAATATCCACGATAGTCAGCTGTGGCTCCGTATACTCCGCCAGCGGATAATTGTCAAACGCCACAATGCCGATCTCCTCCGGCACGGCGATTTTCCTTTCCTTGCAGGCTTTCAGTAGCCCAAAAGCCGCCAGATTGTCATTGCAGACGAACGCATCCGCGTGCGTTGACTGCTCCAGCTCGGACAGCGCCACAGCATAGGCATTTTCCACCGTGCCGTCCGTGGCAAGCACACGCTCCTGCCCCTTGTCGATCACCTTCATATAGCCGCGGACACGGCGCTTGGTAAAACCCCGTTTCTGATAGCCGCCCAGGTAGGCGATCGAGCGGTATCCCTTTTCCTGCAGGTGGCGCACGGCGATTTCCGCACCCTGCTCGTTGTTGTTGTCCACCCAGCAGGTATCGCTGCGCAGCGTGTCCGGTGTGCCCAGCACGACATACGGAAAATCGCCGATCGTCTCCATCATGGAGGGGCGCACCGTCGTAGGCGGAAGAATCAATCCGTCCACCTTATGCTCCTTCATCAGGTTTTCAATCGTGCTGCCATGGCTCTGCGCGCCGTTGGCAATCATGACCTGATAACCCCTGGCCTGCGCCACCTTCTCAATGGCAAACAGGCTGCGGCTGAAAAACACGTTGCTGAATGCATCGGCGTCCCGCGCATCCACCACAACACCAATTGCCCCGCTCAGCCCGCTGGCCAGACTGCGCGCCAGGGAGTTGGGATGGTAATCCAGCGTCTTCATCGCCGCGTAGACGCGCTCCTTGGTGTCCGGCGTGATGGTTGCCTTGCCATTGATCACGCGGGAAACGGTTGAGGAATTGACCCCTGCCAGCTTCGCCACATCATGGATGGTCACCGCCACGCCGTTCGCCTCTCTTTCTGTGCAACCGTTTGCATAATCAGATTATACTCGCTCGGAATCGGATTGTCAATAGCGAACTTCGAAATATACAGGATGTTTCTCTGAAGGTCTCTGAATATCTTCGCCCGCTGATGCTCTTTGGCATCCGTGCGCACCTCGACTCCATGTTTCCTGTGTGTTACACCACATCTTCATCACCAGAACGCACCACCGTCGCAGCCCCAGATGGGAAGCAACCGTCCCGTCGCCTCAGCCTCCGCCGTCCCTCATCCCCGGGGTTTCCAAAGGGGCCGCAGCCCCTTGGCACACTGACCTTGCCCGCAAGGTCTAGTGTGTTATACCTTCGCGCAAGGGACAGGCACACCCGCCCGGCCGCGTTCCGCTTCTTCCTCCTGGCTCGGCGCGAAGGGATACCGTGCCCCTCTCTCGTCGCCGCCTTCGGACACCGCCATCCTCTACGCCCGGATTCTCCTCGTCGCGTTTCCACGCTCCGTGTCCAACCAATTCCATAACACTTGGCATTTGCAGCCATACAATGCTGACCGATGAGGGGGAAGCACCGCGTCAGGCGAACCTTGAAAACTTCAGCGCAGACCATACAGGCATGTCGGAAGGAGAAACCGACATGGCGAAAAGAGAACGCGAACGCGTACAGATCGGCACGGACGCGGCTGGAAAGCCGGTATACACCTGGGTGGAGGGCAAGAACCGTCAGGACTTCCTGATCAAGGCTGCCCAGACGCTGCTGGCCTACGGGATGCTGGACGGCTGCAAGCCCGAACAGCAGGAGAAGGCGCCGCAGACGCCGACCTTCCGGCAATATGCGGAACAGTGGTGGGAGCTGTACAAGCTGCCCAAGCTACGGCACACGACGAGGACGACCTACAGAAATCCGCTGGACACCCAGCTTGGGACCATCCTGCTGCCTGAAAGGAAGGAACGTGGCTTTGTTCTCGGGGACGGAGAAAAGCCCCTGACGGAGCGCACCTTCACGCGCCTGTGGCAGCGGATTGGCAGGAAGATCGACCTGCATGACGCAACGCCGCACATTTTCCGGCACACCTACATCACGATGGCGGCTTCCTCCGGGATCGACATCAAGACGCTTCAGGAGATCGCGGGGCACTCGGACATCAAGATGACGATGGAACGCTATGCGCACACCAGAGAGGAAAAGGTCATGCAGGCGGGCGCGATGATCGGGAATGTGTTCAAGGCGGGATGAGGCGGTTTGTGCCAGGCCCGTGCCAAAGCGATGAGTGAAAAAACACTGGCAGCACAAGGAAAAAACGGCATCCCCCGGACAGGTTTTGTGCCATGATTTGTGCCAAATCGCCCATTTTTATCAAAACTACCGAAATCGACCGGCTCCAAAGCGAAAAAAGCCGCAGCGCGTCTTCTTGACAGGAGGGCGCGCTGCGGCGGGTCAAACTCAAAAAAATCAAGTAATATCAGGAAAAATTGCTTCAAAACGGCAAAAGAAAAAACCTCAACGGCGCGAAGCTCGTCAAGGGTTTTTCATGGTGCACCCAACAGGATTCGAACCTGTGGCCTTTTGATTCGTAGGCAATTAGCGAATAGAAATATTTTCCTTGTATTGCAAGAAATTTATTGGCTCTTGAATAGTTTGACTACCGTTTTGACTACCAGAGGTCATTTTTTCGAGATTGGAGAGCGCTTGCTCGGTGCGAAAATCGGTTACATGGTCATAAATTTTGAGAATCATTTTTTCATCGGCATGCCCCATCCATTTCATTGCGAGTTTGAGATCGGTTCCGGCATCGCGGAGCATGGTGCAGTAGCTATGACGGAGATCGTGAGGACGAACGGTGAATGTTTTCCAATCGTCAAGGCGCAGCGCTTCCGCTTCATCTCGTTTTCCAGCTTTGATGAGTGCTTCGACTTGAAGTTGTATAGGGTCGGGACTTTTTTTCTTCGAACCGCGATGATGCCAGCGCTTAGGGTGGCCGTTCAGCTCTCGTTCAATCGTTCCGATGTACGAATCCCAAGCACTGGAAAAGGCGCTTTCAGACATCAGGCCGCCGCTTTTGCATGAAGGAGCAAGGAGGCCGTGCATGCCGCGCAGTTCATCCTCCAAGATGGAGAGCAGCGGTATTTCGCGTTCACCTGCTTCAGTTTTTGGGTCGCCGAGGATGGGCTGATTGCTTTCGTAGTGGATAGCATGGCGAACGTGAATAACATGATGCTCAAAATCTATATCTTTGTCAATATTGAGCGCGAGGGCTTCACCGCGACGTAGGCCGGCATAGAGCATGACGTAGACGGCGGCGCGGAAGCTATGTGCGGTTTTATGGATGAGGGAACGCTCGTACTCGGTAATGTTTCGGTGTGAACCAGATGCGCCTTTGGGGGGCTTTGCATGTTTGGATTTACAAGGGTTTGAATTTGAATAACCATCTTCAACGGCAGTTTCAAAAATGGATGAGAAAAGAATCTTTGCATGCTTTATTGTACTTTCGCTTTTTCCTACATAGTGAGAGCTGAATACGGATTTGATGTCGGATGGCTTAACCTCTTTGATAAGCATATCGCCGATTTGGTCACAAAGGATGTCGATATGATGAGCGCAGTCGTTGTAGTGACGCTTGCTGACTTCTGCCTTATGAATAGGCAACCATGACGCGGCGTAGTGACGCACATCCATGCTGTCGGCATCGCGCTGGATGCCCTGTTTCAGCATTTGCTTATAGGTATCGCGGGCAGCAAAGGCTTCACCTTCTGTCAAACCGTAAAACCATTTTCCTTGATATCGGCAAGCGAAGCGCCCATCTTTTCGGCGTTTGAGGTGCTGCCTTGGCACGAGAACCCAACCCCTTCCTATATCCAAAATACGAACGTATGTTCTGATAAACTGTCAAAAAATTGCGCACCATGGAGGATGCGCTTTTTGTTTCACAGAGCAACCAAGATAAGCAGGGCTAGAAAAACAGCAAGAGAAATCACATAGATCAAACATCCCATAGGAGTAGGAGGATGTTTCAGCGTCTTAAAAGGGCGATTGACTGCGGCGCGGGTGCGTTCATATTTTCCGTATGCACCGCCTGTCAATGCGTTCATTGCTTTACGTTTTCGACCTTGTTTGGTGGTGGGGATACCTGTTGCGCGAGCAAAGGAACGTTTCGCCTTTGTGATTCCAAGTGCAGTTTTCATAGAAGGACGACGACGGCGCATGATTTTCATGATGTAGTCACCTCAGAATATAAATATTTATCCGTTCATTCGCAACCATTTTGCTGGGATGCGCAAAATGGTCGCGGAAGAGGTTACGAGTGCTTTTCAGATTCGAGCAGGCGCTGCACTTCGCGGTCGAAGTCGGAGACGATGCGCTGCGTTTTGTTGAACGCGTCGTATTCCGCTTCGGCTTTCTTTTTTGCGGCCGCCGCAGATATGCGCCCCTTGTCAGGCAAAATGTCGTAGCGGCGGAAGGTCAGAAACTCGTTGACGCTGGAGGCGAACTGTTCCATCGTGAAGGTATTTTCGCGCTCAATCAAATCTTCAATATAATCAAAATAGCCGGAGACGGTGCGCTCAAGCTGACGAATCTGCTTCGCATCCAGATAGTTTTTTGCGACGGAAACATCCGATTTGAGAATCCGACCATCAGGGGCGTTTTTCCATGTAGTCAGCCCCATGTGGTCTTTGGCGCGGTCGGCACGGTCATAGATGATTTCGGCGGCGGTCTGCCCCGTGATGGCGTAGTGGAATTTATTCTGAATCATGGCGTAGAAGTCATGGGCAACGGCAGCGTTTTTATCGTAGTCGATGCTGCACTCTGCGAAGATATCCGTTACCTGCTGCCAGATGCGGCGTTCGCTGGCACGGATCGAGCGGACACGCTCAAGCAGCTCACGGAAGTAGTCGTGACCAAACGCAGTTGTTCCCTGCTTGAGGCGTTCGTCATCCAGCGCAAAGCCCTTGGTCATGTACTCTTTCAAAACACCTGTCGCCCAAATGCGAAATTGGGTTGCGCGGCGGGAGTTGACGCGGTAGCCGACAGATATAATCGCGTCCAGATTGTAGAACTGAGTAGGATAGTTTTTACCATCTGTGGCAGTTACCGAGATTTTCTCGGTAACTGAATCCTTTGTCAATTCGCCATCGGAAAAGATATTTTTCAGGTGGAGAGAAATGTTGTCTGTCGAACAGCCGAACAGCTCGGCCATGCCCTTCTGGGAAAGCCAGATGGTTTCGTCCTTGATGATAGCGTTTACGCTTACATTTTCTTCGGCGGATTGATACATCAGAAAACGAAAATCATTGCTCATGGAATAATTCCTTCCTGATTTATTGATGATTGTTAGAATCCTTGGATGCCAATTTTGTCTGGTGAATATGTTCCGAGAGATGGCGAAGAATAGGCGGCTTCGTCACTTTCTGAAATTTGAATAGAGGCGCCGTCTCTTTCATAATTATAGAAACTAAGTTGCAGTTTAATATTGTTCCAACAAAAGGATAATCTATGGTCTTGATCAAGACTGTCGATGAGTTCCATATCGAATGAGCCTTCTGAAAAAGGAACGTCAAAGAAATAATTTTTTCCATTAAGTGGAATAGACCAGCTATTTGAGGTGGGAGAGCCAAAACTGTCTATAAGCATGGAAGCTAATTCGGCAGTAATACGATATCCGTCTATTCGGTCAACCTTTTTTCCAGTATTCAGATAATCATGAGAGACATAGATATCGCTTAGAATGTCTTGCCCAAGCTCGTTAGTATGATTTGAGAATAAAACAGAAAAGATATTTCCACGGATTATAATATTGTTTGACAGATAATATGCAAGAGAGCTTCCATCATCGGAATAAACGGGTTCAAGTTCAAAACCCGTATTTTTTTCAAAATCTGAAACGGCTTCTGTAATTGGAGAACCAATACGAATACCCCATAAATAATTTAGTTCGTCATTCGTTGAGGCAATACAACAGAATGGGAATATGCAGAGAATAACAGCAGCGAAAAGAACTCTTTTCAAAGATAATATCCTCCTCAATAGAATTTCCTTCGTACTTCGACCAGCTTCCCATAAATGCGAACGGGAAGGTCAGATATTTCCTGCTTTGAATAGAAATGAGGCTCGTATACTTCGGTATTCAGACCGATCAGCATGATTCCGTCCGGCAGAAGCTGGACTTTTTTTATTGTCGCGTCATCTCCGTTGACGATGACCGCAGCAATCTGCCCATTTTCGATGCTTTCCTGCCGACGGATGATTGCGACATCTCCATCTTTGATATCGGGAAGCATGGAGTCGCCTTTGACACGCAGAGCGACGAACTCGCCCTTCTTTGCCATGTCGGCGGGAATTTCCTCCCAGTCTTCAATATCCTCGATGGCCGCCAGCGGTATTCCGGCGCGGATTGTACCGATGACAGGGATTCGGACGGCGGCAGGGGCTTGGATAGCGGAGCTATCAATGATATCAGCTTCTCCAAGTAGGTAGTCGGTTGTGACTCCAAAATAATCGGCCAAGGTTTTTGCGTACTGATAATCCATATTAGTGCGTCCAAGCTCCCATTGAGATACAGCACCTTGCGTAATATGAAGGAGATTTGCGATGTCTCCTTGTTTAACGCCTTTTTGACGGCGAAGCATTTTTAGACGATTCATAGTGTCCTCCCTTCTTTACGCTAATATTTTATTACTAAAATAGGAAAAACACAAATAAAACGAATTTTATAATAGAAATATTAAAAAATTAGTTGACAGAAATATTAGCCGGTATTATAATAATAGCAAATATTAGAGAAGGGAGGAGAAAACATGGTAAATAAGTTAAAAATTCTCCGTGTCACGAAAGGGCTGAGCCAACAGGAACTTGCGAAAGCGCTTGGTGTAACACAAGGCGCAGTCAGCCAGTGGGAAACTGGAATTAAGCAGCCCAATGAAAAGATGCTGTGCAGGCTGGCAGAAGTGCTGGAATGTGATTCCAAGGAACTTGGCACATATTATTCTCCTGAAAAGACTGGCTAATATATTAGTAATTCTATTTATACCAGATTTTGAGTGCATAATAGTGTCAAGAAATGCCTGTTTTGAAGGCGGAGAGAACAGATTTCGTTCGAAAAGGAGGAAAGAACGTGAACGAGCCAGCCCATCAGATTCTCAAGGATGCCCGAAAAGAGGCGGGGCTGACCCAAATTCAGGTTGCGGCGCTGCTCAGCGTGTCCGTTGAGCAGGTCAAGCGCATGGAGCGCGGCGATTGGATTCCAGAGATGGCCGACGTGGACATGATGGAGGAACAGCTTCATGATGTCGGTTTGTTCCGACGCTGGGCCCGTGCCCAGTACCCCGAAATAGTGAAATACTTCGGCGCGGCCGATAACCGAGAGCTGGGGTTGCTCGGAGCAGTCGTCAATACCAAGCATCAGATCGACGATGTGCTGAAGCTCCAAGACAGAGTGGAGCGGGATGCCATCGACGGGCAGATTGACCCGACACTGCGAGACAGCTACCGACGGGAGCTTGAGGAGGCCAGAGAGGCCATCGAAACAGCGCTGGGCATCTTGAAACAAATCTAGGAGGAAAGCGGCATGGAAGCAAAGCTGCTCCACACGGAGGAGGTGGCCAAGGTCTTGGGCGTAAGCCGCAGGACGGCCAACGATCTTATGCGGACAATGCCGTGCGTCAATATCGGAACGAGCACCACAAGGCCGCATCTGGCCGTGCTTGAGCCTGACCTTGACGCGTGGATTCAGAGCCGCAGGACGGTGCGCCAGCCTGCCCCGGAAAAGCGAGAGGCTGGCAGAAGGCGGAAAGCCACGACAAAGCTGCTCGTTATGGACGGGCTGCTGGATGAGAACGGGCGGATAGCCCGGAGAAGATAGGAGCGAAAATTATGATTTATTGCAAGGACAACAAGGAACTGCATCTTTCTGGAACGGCTGATTTACTGCTTGCACAGGCAACCGCCATTGCCATAAATGTTCTCAAAGTGGCCTGCGCAGGAAGAAAAGACGAAATGCGCAAGGAGATTGTCGAGAAGTTTGTCGATCTGGTGGTCAAAGACGTTTGCGGTGAAAAATCCAAGGTCAGTGACGGCAACTGCCTGATTAAAGTCGAGAACGGCATGACAACGATGGCCGGAAATGCGAAGGATATCCTTGAAGCGTTGGAAATCTGTGTCAGCGTTGTCGTGAAAACCTTGGCGGGTGAGGATGAGGACAAGGCTGGGTCGCTGGTTTGTGAGTTCATATCTCATGCGACAGAACGGATGATTCGCGATGATGTAAAGACAGTCGAGAAAAGAGGCGGAAAGAAATGCTCGAAAAACTGATTGATCTGTTCTGGGCTGGCGTGAGCATCCTGCTTGCGCTCGGCATTGCCGGAGGCGTGTCATTCTTCATTTGGGCGGCGTGCAAGCTCAAGAAGGAAGAACAACAAAATGCGGCGAGACAATAAAAAAGAGATCAGCATGGAGAAGATGCTGACCTCCGCACCGCATTCAGACCAGAAGTGGCGCTTTTGTTATTATAGCAGATTCGTCACAGAAACGTCAAGGAGGTACGCAATGAGTGAAGCGGAATACGCCATCCTCGATCATCTGGAAAGTGTTTGCAGGGAGTTGCGAACTATGATTCGCACCACCGAAAAAGGAGCGTTGCAAGACGTGCAGCTTGGCGATTTGGTCAGTTGCTTATATACGGCGCTGGACAGCGCTGTGGTTGTTTGCGACGAGTACCAGAGCCGCGCGGAAGCCGCAAGCCTTGAAGAACTGGATTATTGCGAGGCTGTGTGATGGAGATACAGTCAAGGCCGGAGCTGGCATTTGATGAGCAGCAGCATTTGTACACGCTGGGCGGGCTTGTTCTGCCGAGTGTGACGCAGATTATGTCTCCGATGAGCAGCATGCTCTATGCAGCAGTTCCGCAGGCGGCGTTGGATGCGGCGGCAGACAGAGGAACGCGGGCGCATGAACAGGTCAGCAATTATGTCAGGTATGGTGTGCTTGAAACAGATGAAGATACTGCGCCATACGTCCGAGCGTTCCTCCGTTTTTGCAAGGATTATTCGCCGACTTGGCAGGGTAGCGAGATTCGCACCTATCATCGACAGATGATGTATGCGGGGACGCTGGACTTGCTGGGGCACATCGAACCCGACGATGGGCAGGGCGTTGATGTGGTTGATCTGAAATGCACCGCGGCTTATCACAGCGTTATGCTGGCCACGCAGATTGGCGCGTATGCCCATGCGATGCAAAGCCACGGCATGAAGATTCGGCGGCTGTACGGTTTACAGCTTATGCGAGATGGACGTTATCACTTCGGGCAGGTCGATGACGGATATAAAAACTTTTTGCATTGCATGGCGATTTACAACGCGATGCAGGCGGAAATCAGATAGGAGTGATGTACATGGAAGCCAGAGCAACAGACAACGTTTTGCAGATTCGGACACTTGGTTCGCTCGGCATCGAAGAACAGTTGACTGCTTCGGGTCAGGCGATTATTGAGCGAGCCGAGAACATGCGAATCGGAAATGCGCGCGAGTATGAGGACGCGGCGGCGTTCCTCGTGGAAATCAAGAAGCGCTCCAAACAGATGAAGGAATACTGGAAACCCAGCAAGGATGCGGCGAAAGCTGCGCACGCCCGTATCTGCGAGCAGGAGAAGGCCATGCTTGCGCCGATGGAACGGGCAGAGAAAACCATCAAGGCGGGTATGGCACGGTATCAGACGGCGGAAGCGGAGGCCAGACGCGAGGCAGAGTGGAAAGCCATCAAGCGCCAGCAGATCGAACGTGACCGTCTGATGAATGAGGCGGCGGAGGCCGAGCAGGCCGGGGACATGCACGGCGCGGCGATTTCGATGGCGATGGCCGAGATGGTGGAGGACATGAAAGCATCCGTGCTGGTTGCTGAACCCGCGAAGGCGGTCGGCACAACCGTCAGCAAGCGTTGGAAGGCACGCGTGGTGGATGAAGCCGCTGTGCCGGCCTATGTGAATGGTATGGAGCTGCGGAAAATCAATCAGACAGCGTTGGATGCACTTGCCCGAATGAGCAAGGGCGAGGCCAGCATCCCCGGCGTTGAGTTCTATCAGGATACAACCATCAGCGTAAAGGCGTAAGGGAGGAACGAAAAAAGATGGAAGAACTCGAAAATTTGCAGGTCATCAATCCGTATGCGGTTGCTCCGGCGAACGGTATGAGCATGGATTCAAAACGCCATGATTCCGGCAATGCGGTTGCTGCCAATGCAGAAGCTCGCGCGGTATCCGAGGTCAAAGCGCAGGTGATGATGGCGCGCCAGTTTCCGCGCGATCCGCTTTTGAGTATGGATTGCATCTTGCGGGAATGCGAGCGTCCGACGCTGGCGGATGCGGCGATCTACCTGTACCCGCGCGGCAATGAAATGATTTCCGGACCATCCATCCGGCTGGCAGAGGTGCTTGCTCGAAACTGGGGCAATGTGACCTTCGGTATGGAAGTGCTTGAACGCGGCGTAGCCAAGAATGGCGTTGGGTTCAGTGCAATCCGCGCGTTCGCATGGGATTTGCAGACAAACACCTACGTTTCACGCCATTTTGAGGTGAAACATTGGCGGTCTACACGTTCGGGCGGCTATAAGCTGACCGATGACCGCGATATCTACGAACTGGAAGCCAACATGGGCAGCCGCAGACTGCGCGCCTGCATCCTTCAGATTATTCCCGGCGATGTAACCTCGGCGGCGGTTGCGGCCTGCCGAAAAACATCATCCAATGGGTTGGTTGAGATTATGAAGGACGAAAAAAAGCGCGCCGACCTCGTGGCGAAGATGCTGCGCATTTATGAAAAGCTGGGCGTGACAAGGACGGATTTGGAGAACTACTTGAACGCCAAGATTGACGATTGGAACGCCGACCACATGATCAAGCTCAAAGAGCTGAAATGCAGCTTTGATGACGGCGCGCTGACACTGGGCGAAGTATTCCCGCATCTTGGAGGAAACGGGAAGAACGAGACTATTACCAAAGAGCAGATCGAGAAGATCATGCAGATGGAGAAGGAAACGGGGCGGCAGGGCGAAATCAGCGATGCGCTCAAGCGTATGGGCATTGCCAAGGTTGCCGATATTCCGGCAGCGCGCTTTGATGAAGTGGTGCAGATGGTTCAAACATTCATGCCGCCTCAAAAGCCCAAACAGGTCGAACAGGCCAAGTAATAAATATGCGGGGGAGATTCCCCCGCGTCGTGGCGGCGTAGCACAAGCAATGCAGCGCACGGTGGATAGTAGCGCCGAGCGCAGATATCGGTTTAAGTCCGATGGCCGCCAAAGCAGAAGGAGTCGAGCTGAAACGGTAGAAAAGGCGGCAGAAGAAGGGAGGCAGAGTACGCTGCCGGACACAAAATCAAATAGCAAATTCATACTGGCAGCCGGGAAAGACCGGCACTATGCGGCGCAAACGGTTTTGACAGTGTTCTTCCCCTTTGACACTGTTGCCGGCTCAACTCCGGCGCGCCGCACCAGCGGCATGCTGCCGCACTTAGACCAGAAAAAGCAAAAAGGAGGTGTAACAGGTAAATGCGTTCAGAAAAAGCCAGAGGGTTTGTCCTTGACTTTGCCGATGTGGAAGCGCTGAACAATGAGCTCGAACCTGCCGACGCGATGGCAGTCATTGTGGCGTTATCCAGATACGCGAAAGAGGGTAGGCGGCCGGAGAAGGGCGAGCTTTGCCCTGCGGCAAGTATGGCATTCACGCTGATGGTGCGCAACGTAGATCGGGGGCTTGAGAACCTCAAAAAACGCACGGAAAGCACGCGCAATGCTGCAAATGCACGTTGGCATCCACAAAGTGCGGCTGGAAAGCAAACGTATGCAGATGGATGCGAACGCATGCAAACGCAAGGAATGGAAGCATTAAACATACAAACGGATTCGGACGGTTGCGGATGCACACATATAGAATCAGATAAAGAATTAGAAAAAGAGAGAGAGGAGGATATAAGCAGCAAGGGCGAAACGAGCAGCCAGCCCCCGCCCTCTGGTGAAACGGAAAAAGGTTTGCTGGAGCAGATTGCCATCAATCGGGAAATCGAAGAAGCAGGACGAAAGGCCGGAATTTTCCGTGAGGATTGGGACACTGCATCGCCGGATGCCCGTGACGAGCATGGGGATTTCCTGCTCATGCTGGAATTTCCCAAGGCATGGGTGTTGGAAGCCATCGAAAAGGCGCGTCGTGCGCATAAGCAAACCTCGCGCTATGTGCTGGGGATTCTTCGAGCGTACCGCAAGCAGGGCGGGTCGGATGATGATATTGCACCAGCCGACCACAGGGCTAGGGGAAAGCCGTCCAATCAGGCTGCGCCGCCCATCTGTGAAACGAAGGACGGCAAAGATTACTACGAGGGGTACGAGTGCCTGTGAGTGAGGAGAAAACCACTGCCTATCAGGCGACTGAAAGCGAGAGAGCGATTATCGGGGCTATCCTGCGAGGCGATATTCTTCCGCGAAATATTGAGCTGACGCTTGAAGATTTCACGGATTTGATTTGCCACGAAGTTTTTGCCGTCATGCAAAAACTGGATGCTCAAAATAAGACATGCGACCTCGTTACCGTTTCGGACGCGATGCCGAATTTCGATTCTACGCTACTGGTTGACCTGCTGCAAAGCGGCATGCCGTCGCTGGTGCTGTGTGATCAGTATGTGGCGAACGTCAAAGCGGCCGGCATGCGGCGGGCGCTGTGCAAAATCGCTCAACAGACCGTAGAGCTTGCCCGAAACGAGCTGACTGATCCTGTCAAGGCGGCGGAGGAAATTCGCGGGCAGATTGATGAATTGGCGAAGAATGGGCCGACCCAGGAGATTGTTTCCATCCCGCAGATGATTCTCAATATGCACGACTATCTGTTTGCCGAACAGAAAACGGATGACAGCATGCACACGGGAATTGGGCGGCTGGATGGTGTGTTGGGCGGCGGGATTCGAGGCAGCAAGCTGTGCATCATCGGCGCAAGGCCATCCGTTGGCAAATCGGCATTGGGGCTGTTTATCGCTACCAACGCGGCACGGTCGGGAAAGCATGTCCTGTATGTATCGCTTGAGATGGACGAAGCCGAGCTGTATGACCGCATCATAGCGCGTTTTTCAGGCGTGCCGGTGGATGTCATTGAAGCGCGCAACTTTTCCGATGAGCAGATTCAGAGCGTCGTTGCCGCGTATGCGGAAATAGGGCAAATCCAGCTGAGCATCAGCACGCAGGCACAGACCCCTTTGCAAATCCGTTCCCTTGCCCTCAGACAGCGGCAGGAAACAGGGATCGATATGGTTGTCGTGGATTACTTGCAGCTGCTCAGGAGCGGCAGAAAGACCAACAACCGCGCGGAAGAAGTCGGCGAAATTTCCAGAGCGCTTAAACGGCTGGCGATGGAACTGAAAATTCCCGTTATTGCCATGACGCAGATGAATCGTCAGTCCGAAATGGGAACAGGCGAAGGCGGGCGGATGCCCAAAATGAGCGAAAGCCGAGAGAGCGGCACCATTGAGCAGGACGCGAATCAGTTTTTGATTCTGCATGCGCCGGATATTCGGACTGTTCCGGAGCCGTGGCAGCAGATGGCCGAATCCTGTCAGGCGAACGGATGGACATTCATGCTTATCAATGTGGCGAAGAATCGAAACGGCCGCAAGGGTATTTTGCCGATTGCCTTCGATGCGCCACACATGAACTTCTTCGCATTTGAGCGAGACACACAAGGAGGGTAAAACACAATGAGCCAAACCTTTGGCAACCTCAAAGACCTGAGCCGCCTGATGGGCGGTGCGGTGCAGGAGCGCTGGGAAGATGCGCTCGGCAGAATGACGCGCAACATTCTTGACCCGAACACGGAACCCAGACGGGCGCGCAAAATCACGATGGTGCTGACCATCAAGCCGACCGAGAGCAGGGACGGAGGCGAGATGTCTTTTGATGTGAAGGAGAGTTTCGCGCCGCCTACGCCTGTGAAGCAGAGCGTTTTCTTTGATCAGACGGATGACGGAACGATTTATGCGACGCAGAAGTTGAATCAGGTGGCGGGGCAGCTCGATATGGCCGGCAATGTGCAGCCGGAAGCTGTCAGCATGCCGATTGGCACGACGGAAGATGAACCGCAGGATGAACAGGGAACGATGCCGCAGATTGTGTCGTTCCGAGCAAAAGAAAGGAGCCTGTAAATTATGGCAAGCATTGTTGGCGAAATGAAGGAAGTTCCACTGTTCAAGCTGGGAGAGCTTGACGCTGAGGCGATGCGCTTCCTGTACGAGCTGGGCACCAAGAACCGTAGCTATACGGTGCAGGAGATTGACGGCCGCATGTATGTCAACACGAATGATTTGGTGCGTATCAAAGAACCGTTTCCGGCGGTTCTTCCGACTGTGAACATCTTCACGCTGAGCGGTCTGGTGGATTATATCCTGAACGACCCGGATGGTCAGCTGGATAAGTTTGGAAATTTGGTCGTACAGGTGACCGACCCGCGCAAGGTTGTGCTGTACGGGATTAAATGCAGCGATGATTACGCGGTTCGAGCTGAGCTGGCACGTGTCGTGACCGACAATGAACCATTCGAGTTCGGGCGGTATATTGGGCAGGAAGAATTCATCGTGCAGCTTCAGAGCCGGTTTATTGAAACCGACAATTCGTTGGAAGTCGGCAAGGTGGTTGGCAATTTGAGTGTAGAGAAGGGGACAAACACCAGCGACGACGGCATCAGCCAGCGTGTGACGGTGCGTGACGGTGTTGTGCGGGTCAGCGATGTGGTCATCAAAAATCCTGTGTATTTGAGGCCGTTCCGCACGTTCTGCGAGATTGATCAGCCGGAAAGCCCGTTCATTCTGCGTATCAGGAACAGCGATGGAAAGGGCATGCCGGAGATTGCGCTTTACGAGGCAGACGGCGGCCTGTGGAAGCATCGGGCGATTCAGGATATTCACGCGTATCTGGATAAGGCGTTGGATAACTTGGTAACCAGCGGCATGGTTACGATTATCGCATAAACAAAAAACGTCCTGTCCGCGTTAGGGGCGCGGGCAGGACATTCTTCAAAAAACCGTATTCATTATATCAAAAGAAAGCAGTGAAGTCAAATGAGCGAGATTGTCGTGGATAACTTCGCAGGTGGCGGCGGCGCATCAACGGGTATTGAAATGGCAATAGGCCGAAGCGTGGATATTGCCATCAACCATGACTCGGCAGCGATTGCGATGCACAGAGCAAACCATCCGACAACCGAGCATTATCAGGAGGATGTTTGGAAGGTCAATCCCGTCAAGGCGTGTGCGGGGCGGCCTGTGGCGCTGGCGTGGTTTTCGCCTGACTGTAAGCATCACAGCAGGGCGAAAGGCGGAAAGCCTGTCAGCAGGCATATTCGAGGGCTGGCCTGGGTTGCGGTAAAGTGGGCGAAAGCAGTGCATCCGCGCGTTATCATGCTGGAAAACGTAGAAGAATTTCAGGACTGGGGACGGCTTGATAAGGATAACCGACCAGATCCTCGGTATAAGGGTGAAACTTTCCGGCGATTCGTCAGCCAGCTCGAACGGCAAGGGTACAAGGTCGAGTATAGGACGATGCGGGCATGCGATTATGGAGCGCCGACCATTCGAAAACGGTTCTTCCTGATTGCACGCTGTGACGGAAAACCGATTATCTGGCCTGAACCGACGCATGCAGCGCCAGATAGCTTTGAGGCACTGGCGGGAATGAAAAAACCGTGGGTGCCGGTAGCTGATGTGCTGGACTTCAATCTTCCATGCCCGTCAATCTTTGCGACGAGCGAGGAAATATTCAAGCAGTACGGGATTCATGCTGTTCGCCCACTTTCGGAAAAGACCATGCGTAGAATTGCGAGAGGCATTGAAAAATTTGTTTTGAAGAATCCGTCGCCATTCATTATTCAAGTCAATCATGGTGGTGAAAATTTCAGGGGACAGGATATCGAAGAACCGCTGGATACGATCACGGCCAGGCATGGCACGGGCGTAGTCATGCCCATGATGATTCAGTATCACGATGAGCAGGGCGGCGAAGTGCGCGGGCAGACGGTAGATAAACCGATTATGACCGTGGATGCTTCAAACCGATATGGAATGGTTTCTGCATTTATCAGCAAGTTCTACGGAACGAGCAGTCCGGCCAGCGCGGCGGATGCTCCATTGCCGACGGTAACGGCCATCGACCATAATGCGCTGTGCGCGGCCTATGTGACGCAGTTCAACAATAATTGTGATGGGCAATGCGCAGATGAACCGCTCAACACCATTACGGCCAGAGCTGGCCATTTTGGAGATGTTCGAGCGTTCCTGGTCAAGTATTACGGACATGGAGATAATTCGGCATCCTGTGAGAAGCCCGCACCGACGATTACATCCAAAGACAGGCTTGGACTGGTTACGGTGCGCGGAGAAAAATATCAGATTGTGGACATCGGGCTGCGGATGTTGACACCGCGCGAGCTTTTTGATGCGCAGGGATTCCCTGAAAACTACATCATTGATGTAGATGTGGACGGAAAGGCTTATCCGAAGGCGGAGCAGGTCGCCAGATGCGGCAACGCTGTTTGTCCGCCGATTCCGGCAGCGTTGGTCAGAGCGAATCTGCCGGAACTTTGCGGTGATGAAAAAACGGAGGCAGCGCAATGAACTACACCGATTTTTTGAAAAGCAAGGTTGTTGTTGCGCCGAAAAGCGGATTTGCAATCGACAGAGGCCAGCTTAATCCGGAGCTGAAAGGCCATCAAAAAGATGCGGTGCAATGGGCGATTGCCGGAGGGCGGCGGGCACTGTTCGAGAGCTTTGGATTGGGCAAAACGGCGCAGGAAATTGAATTTTGCCATCAGGTTGTTATGCACGAACGGGTAAATGATAACCCGAACGCGAAGGCGTTGATCGTGCTGCCGCTGGGCGTGAAGCAGGAGTTTAGCCGCGATGCGGTTGCGCTTTTGCACTACGAAGCGCCGCCATACGTCAGGACGCAGGCTGAAGCGGATGCATACGACGGCGAGATTGTGATGACGAACTACGAACGAGTGCGCGACGGAGACATTGACCCGAAGAAATTCTGTGCGGTGGCGCTGGATGAAGCGAGTGTGCTGCGGAGCTTTGGAAGCAAGACCTATCAAACGTTTTTACAGAAATTCCGGGGCGTAAAGTATAAGCTGGTCTGTACGGCTACACCGTCGCCGAACCGTTATAAGGAATTGATTCATTATGCAGCATTTCTTGAAGTGATGGATTCCGGCCAGGCGCTCACGCGCTTTTTCCAGAGGGACAGCACGAAGGCAAATCATCTGACGCTATATCCACACAAGGAGCAGGAGTTCTGGTTGTGGGTGGCGAGCTGGGCACTGCTGATTTCAAAGCCGAGCGATTTGGGATATGGAGACGAAGGCTATGATTTGCCGAAACTGACGGTGAATTGGCATGAACTGTCTGTTGACCATTCGAGCGCGGGAACGGATAAATTCGGGCAAGTCAAGCTCATCCGTGACGCATCGGTATCCATTCAGGATGAAGCACGAGAGAAACGGGAGAGTTTGAACGTGCGCGTCGCCAAAATGACCGAAATTGTAAACAGCGCGCCCGAAGATCATTTTATTCTCTGGCACGACCTTGAGAGCGAACGCCATGCGATAAAGGACGCATTGCCGGAGGCCGTAGAGGTTTACGGTACACAGGATCTAGACGAACGGGAACGGCGTGTGGTGGATTTCTCGGAGGGAAGAACACGGCTGCTGGCAACGAAGAAAGAAATCAGCGGTCAGGGCTGCAACTTCCAACGGTATTGCCACAGAGCAATCTTTTTGGGAATTGATTATAAGTTCAACGACTTTATACAGGCTGTTCATCGCATATACCGTTTCCTGCAAACAGAAGAAGTTGTAATCGACATTATTTATGTCGAGAGTGAAGCACAGGTCAAGGAAGCGTTGCTCAAAAAATGGAGGCAGCATGAGGAGCTTCAACGTCAGATGGTTGCCATCGTCAAGAAATACGGGTTGCATGACGGTCTGATTATGGAGAGGATGTGCAGAAGCATGGGCGTAGAACGGCTTGAAATTTGCGGAGAACGGTATAAAGCGGTGCGTGCTGATTGTGTAGAGGAAACGGCGAGAATGGAAGATAACAGCGTTGACTTGATTGTTACCAGCATCCCGTTTTCCAATCACTATGAGTATACGCCAAGTTATAACGATTTCGGCCACAACGAGGACACGGAGCGCTTCTTCGAGCAGATGGATTTCCTGTCGCCGAATCTGCTTCGCATCTTGAAGCCAGGGCGCGTATTTGCCTGCCACGTCAAGGATAGGGTACTTTTCGGAAATGCAACGGGGACGGGCATGCCGACAATGGAACCGTTTCACGCACTGTGCATCGAGCATTACATGAAAGCGGGATTCCAGTATTTCGGGATGATCACCGTTGTCACCGACGTGGTGAGGGAAAACAACCAGACCTACCGCCTCGGCTGGACGGAGCAATGCAAGGACGGAACGAAGATGGGCGTGGGATGCCCAGAATACATTCTGCTGTTCCGCAAGCTGCCCACGGACACGAGCCGCGCTTATGCGGATGAGCCTGTGGCCAAGAGCAAGGAGGACTACACCCGCGCACAATGGCAAATTGATGCGCACGGCTATTGGCGTTCCAGCGGCGACCGTCTGGTTGGAAAGGCCGAGCTGGCAACTGCACCGACGGACAAACTGCAAAAGCTGTACCGTCAGTTCAGCAGAGAGAATGTATATAGCTATGAGGAGCATGTCGAACTGGCAAAGAAGCTCGATGCGGAAGGCAAACTCCCTGCTACGTTCATGGTGGTTGCGCCAGGAAGCTGGTCAGACGAAGTATGGGACGACATCAATCGCATGCGGACGCTGAATACGACACAGAGCCAACGGCGGGCGCAGATGCACG
>ERZ857480.83955-NODE-130074-length-56181-cov-8.9941_pt1 | contig 56181 bp, 57 predicted proteins | sample MGYA00519767_ERZ857480 | MGnify/ENA primary metagenome ERZ857480 (study PRJEB31778, sample SAMEA3449210) | human gut metagenome | biome: human gut; feature: human-associated habitat; material: faeces | place: United Kingdom | collected 2010/2012 ...
CTCTGACTTTGCCTCGTTCCGTTCAACGTACCTCCAGTACGCCTCACTTCACTTGGCTTCGTCAGAACAAAAAATCTGATGCGCTCTGTTAAGCATTTTAACTGCGAATTAGTATAAACGGCTGGTCAAACCGTTTTACGCAAAGCCGACGGCAAAAAAGGCATAAAGCAAGGGGGACGCTCGGCAAACGGAGCGTCCCCCTTATGATATTACAGCATTTTTTCCATGGTCACGGCGGCGGCGCTCCGCCCGGTTTCGGCAAAGCCCAGCCTTCGGTGCAGCGCGAGCGAGGCCGCGTTATCCGGCGCAATCTGCACGGCGCAGACGGCAAAGCCGCGCGCCTTCATGGCGGCAAAGAGCAGCGGGAGCGCCGACAAGGCGACGCCGCGCCTGCGCATCGCCCCTGAAACGGCGATACCGTAGGAAAAGCGCGCGCCGGAAACGGAGTGCACCGTGATTCCGCCCGCGTGAAGCCCGTCCGCGCGGATGAAAAAGCGCAGGGACGGCGGCGGATCGAGCGGGAGAAGCGAAACGCGCATCAGGCTCTGGGCAGGGCTTCCTCGGGCGCAAAGCCGCTGGCGATGCAGAGCTGCGCGCGCTGGGCGCTCTTGCCGCCCTTGGCGATTTCATCGGCGAGGAAATTCGGGTGCGCCAGCAGGAAGCTGCGCATGAACGCATCCGGATTTTCGATGAAATGCAGGACGAGGGCGAGCTGCTTGTCGCTGATGCGGCCGAGCTTGCGCGCGGTTTCAAACAGCTCGGGCTTGATGACCACCAGCGTCGTCAGCGGGCAGCCCGCGTCGGAAAGGATTTTGCTGCCGCCCTGATCGCGATCCACGACCGCCAGCGAACAGGCGATCTTTGCGCCCAGCGCCTCCACGGCGGGAATCCACGCGCGGATGTAGGAGGAAGCGACCGTCACCAGATCGGCGATATGCACGCTGCGCTTGCCGGAAAGACCGGCCTGATCGGCGGGCATGCTCGCGCCGTCCGCATCGGTGTAGACGCAGGAAAGATCCTTGAAGATGGAAAGATGACCCAGCCCCAGACGGCGCGCGACCGGCATGGAGAAGAAGAAATCGCGGCGCTCGCCGCCGGAGACGAAATCCACATCCATGCTGCGCGCGGCCTCGCACATCAGGTCGATGAGCTGATGATAGATCGGGCAGGCGGCAAGCTGCTTTTCAATTTCGCCGTAAACCTTGCCGTAGAACGCCAGCTTGTCGCCCGCGCAGGCCTCCTCGATGACGGAAAGCAGCGCGTTGGCCGCGGCTTCGCTGCCGTAGAGGAACTGCGTGTTGATGTAGAACGGGCCGAGCTTGCCGGACGTATACCAGAACGGCTGACCTTCGGGGCAGACGCGCACGGCGTCGGTTTCAAACAGCCAAGATACGATCGGGTTATCCATGGATTTGCCTCCTTAGCGGTGTTCGTTTTCTGTTATTATAAGGGATGGCGCGCCAAAAAGGAAGAGCGGCGGGAAATTTGTGCGGACAAAAAATGGACGCAGGGCTGTGCGGCCGGGGATGCAAAAACGAGGGGGACGGCGCGCGGCGCGGCTTTTTTTGCCGCGCAATTTGCAGGAGGCGCGTCAGGTTGAGCGATCAATCGCTTCATTTTGGAGAAAAGAGGCGCGCGCCTTGCGGGAATTGACCCGGATAGATGGTCGTGTTATAATAACGAACGAAAATGCGCTCATCTGAAAAAACACAGAAAGAAGAGAAAATCCACCATGAAGACAATTTGGAAAGGCATCGACTGGCTCGCGCGCGCCGTCATCCGCCTGATCGGCAAGCTCTCCCCGAAGCTGGGCGAGGCCTGCCTGAAGCTCTGGGAAAACACCGAACTGGTCAGCTATCTGCTCGTGGGCGTGGCGACGACGCTGGTGAACTACGTCGCCTATTTCCTGGCGACGCGCACGGCGGGGCTGAGCGTCATGGCCGGAACGTGGGTCGCGTGGGTGATCGCGGTGGCGTTCGGCTATGTCGCCAACAAGCTCTTTGTATTCAAGACGCACTGCCCCGACACGGGCGCGCTGCTGCGCGAGGCGGGCGGCTTCTTTGCGATGCGGTTTGTGTCGCTGGGCATGGAGACGGTGCTGATGTTCCTGCTGGTGGAGGTGCTGCACCTCAACGATCTGGCGATGAAGCTGCTGGTGAACATCGTGGTCATCATTTTGAACTATGTGTTCTCGAAGCTGTTCATTTTTAAGAAAAAATAAAAGAAAAACGCAGACACATACACCGAGGGAGGGACGAAACATGAAACCCATTCGTCTTTTTGCAGCGTTCTTTTTTGCATGGATGACGCTGACAGCCGCCGTGGCCGCGGCGGATATTACCGTTACCAAGCGCGACGTGAACATGGCCGCCGGGCTGGATAAGAACGTCGCCAACATTCTCGTGCTCCTGCAGGACGGCGAGACGACCGATACGATGATGGTCGCTTCCATCAACAGCCGCACGGGGCGCTCGGTGATGATGCGCGTGGATTGCAGGCTGATGGTGGATGTTCCGGAGGTCGGCGAAACGCGGCTGGCCGACGTTTACGCGCTGGGCGCGCAGAAATGCCGGGGCATGCTGGCCGAACGCACGATCAACACGCTGCTGGGGCTGAATATCGGTATCTACGTGGCGCTGGACGTGACCAACCTGCCCCAGCTGGTGGACGCGATTGACACGGTGAGCATGGAGCTGGACGAGCGGGAGGCGGCCGCGATGGGGCTGGATCTCGGCTGGAACGACCTGACCGGTGAGGAAGCGCTGGCCTATGTCCGTCTGCGCCTTGAGGGCGACGACCCCGCCCGAAGCCGGGGCTATGAGCTGCTGATGCAGATGCTCTACGAGGGGGTCAACAGCGGCGATTTGGGCAGCATGCTCGGGCTGGGCACCAAGCTGCTCGGCGCGCTGGATACGAACCTGAACGCGATGACCGCCGTTACGCTGGCCTCCGCCGTCAAGGGCGGGGACGACCGCAGCGAGCTTGCCCTGCCGACGCAGGCACAGCAGACGAGCGAAGAACCGCTGCGCGCCGACACGGCGGCGATGCGGCAGACCGTGAAAGAGGCGCTCTATGAAGAATAAAACGGAAATCCCCGCCGCCGAAGCGGCGCATGCTGCCAAACAGGCGAGCTTCGCGCTGGCCGCAGCGCCGGGCAAGGCGCGCAGCAGCGCGCTGCTGGCGGTGGCCGCCGCGCTGCACGCGAAGGCGAACATGGTCTTCAAGGCGAACGAAATCGACATGCGGCAGGCCGAGAAGGAAGGGCTGGCCGCGCCCGCGCTCAAGCGGCTCAAATTCGACGCGCACAAGCTGGAAGACGTCTGCGCGGGGCTTGAACAGCTTGCCGCGATGGAGGATCCCATCGGGCGGGAGCAGCTGCGCACCGAGCTGGCCGACGGGCTGGTGCTCTCGCGCGTCAGCTGCCCCATCGGCGTGATCGGCGTGATCTTTGAATCGCGGCCGGACGCGCTGATTCAAATCGGCGGCCTGTGCCTCAAGAGCGGCAACGCGGTGCTGCTCAAGGGCGGGCGCGAGGCGATGCGCACCAACGAGGCGCTGTTCGATATCCTGCGCGACGCGAGCGTCGCGACGGGGATGCCGGACGGCTGGTGCGGCCTGCTGACCACGCGCGAGGACGTCTCCGTCATGCTCAAAATGGACGAGGACATCGATCTCATCATTCCGCGCGGCTCCAATGCCTTTGTGCGCTACATCATGGAAAACAGCAACATTCCGGTGCTGGGGCACAGCGACGGCGTGTGCCACATCTATGTGGACGCGGACTGCGACGCGCAGATGGCCGCGCGCATCGTTACCGACGCCAAGACGCAGTATCCCGCCGCCTGCAACGCGGCGGAAATGCTGCTGGTGCACAGCGCCCAGCTCGCCAACGCCCTGCCCGCGATTGCGCGGGCGCTGACGGAGGCAGGCGTGACCCTGCGCGCGGACAGCCGCGCCCGCGCCGCGCTCTACGCCGCGGGCGTCGCCAGCGAGGAGGGGGACGAGAGCGACTGGGGGCGCGAGTATCTGGCGCTGACGATGGCCGTTCACACGGTGGATTCCATCGACGAGGCGATCGCCTTCATCAACAAGCACGGCTCCCACCACACGGATTGCATCATCACCCGCGACGAGGCGGCGGCCGGAAAATTCTTCGCGCTGGTGGATTCCGCCGGGGTGTATCAGAACTGCTCGACGCGCTTTGCCGACGGCTATCGCTACGGCTTCGGCGCGGAGGTCGGCATTTCCACCGGCAAGATTCACGCGCGCGGCCCGATGGGGCTGGAGGGACTTTGCTCCTACAAGTACATTCTGCGCGGACACGGGGATATCGTCGGCGATTTCGCGGCGGAACGGCGCAGGTTTACGCACAAAAAGCTCCTGTGAGAGGGGAAAGAGAGATGCTGAAACGAGGGGTTGCGCTGCTGCTCCTGCTGTGCATGGCGCTGCCGTGCGCGGCCACGGCGGAACAGGCGGACGCGCGGCGCGTGGTCTACCTCACCTTTGACGACGGCCCCAAAAAGGACACGCCCGAGCTGCTGGACGCGCTGGAGGCACTGGATGTGCCGGCGACGTTCTTTCTGGTGGGGTTGGGCGTGCGCGCCTTTCCGGAATACGCCAGGCAGATCGTGCAGGCGGGGCACGCGGTCGGCTGCCACACGATGGGGCACGCGGCCGGGGCGATCAAGAAGGATGAGGACTTTGTCCTTCGCGACATCGGGCGCTTCAACAAGATGATGAGCGAGGAGATCGAGCCGGGGTTTTCGACCGATCTGTTCCGCTTTCCCGGCGGGAGCTCGAGCTACAAGGCGCGCATCAAGGCGAAGGTGCGGGACGCGGGCTACGCCTGGTTTGACTGGAACACGATGACCGGCGACGCGCAGTATTCGTTTTCCAGCGACAGGGAGATGCTGGAATACACGCTGGGGCAGGCGCACGGCAAGGACGTGGTGATTCTGCTGATGCACGAGGGCAAGACCAGAACGCGGCGGATTCTGCCGGAGCTGGTCGCGTATTTCCGCGAAAACGGCTATGAATTCAGGCGGCTTTCCACGGGGGAGGAGGATCGCGAGATCCTCTCCCGCTGCGGCGCGCACTTCATGCTGCCCGATGCGGAACAAGGAGGCCATTGACCATGAGATGCGGATGTCCGCAATGCGGAACGTATATGATTCAATCGGAGGGCATCGACTTCGGCTGCGTCTGCCCGGAATGTCTGTACCGCTGCCGGGCGTGCATGGGCACGAACACCGTCGTCAGCCGGGAAGACCTGCGCAACCTGACGTTTGTGGATCACACGGCGGAGCACGAGGCGCAGGAGGAAGCGGGCGACGGCAGGCGCGAACCGCTCCGACCCGAGGATTTCATCGACTGAGAGAAAAAAATTTGAGCATTTGTTGCAGGAGGTATTTTACATGATTGCACTGGGAAGCGACCACGCCGGTCTGCCGCTGAAGAAGGAGATCATCGCGCTGCTGGAGGAGATGCATCTGCCTTACCACGACTATGGCACATATACCGGGGATAGCTGCGACTACGCGGTGTTCGCCCAGCGGGCGGCCAAGGCCGTCGTGAGTGGCGAGTGCGAGCGCGGGATTCTGTGCTGCGGCACGGGCATCGGCATTTCCATCGCCGCCAACAAGGTGAAGGGAATCCGCTGCTGCGCCTGTTCGGATTGCTACTCCGCGGAGATGAGCCGCGTCCACAACGACGCGAACATGCTCGCCCTCGGCGCGCGCGTGGTCGGCACGGAGCTGGGACGCATGATTGCAAAGAGCTTCCTCGCGGGCGAGTTTGAGGGCGGCCGCCATCAGCGCCGCATCGACCAGATCACCGCCATCGAGAACGGGGAGGATCTGGGCTGATGAACATTCTGGATTTCGGCGCGAAGCGCGGGGCGTTTTGCGGCGACGCGATTCAGCGCGCGATTGACGCGGCGGCCGCGCAGGGCGGCGGGCGCGTGAGCGTGCCCGCGGGCGAGTATGAGACGGCGAGCCTCATTCTGCGCAGCAACGTCGAACTGCATCTGGAAGCGGGCGCCGTGCTGCGCTTCGTCGATGATTTTGACGCATATCCCGTCGTGAACATCCGCTGGGAGGGCTATGAGCAGCCCTGCCACCGGCCGCTGGTTTACGCGAAAAACGAGGTCAACGTGGCGCTGACGGGTCTGGGCACGCTGGAAGGACAGGGCCAAAAGTGGTGGACGGCCTTCCGCGCGAAGACGCTTTCCGCCGCGCGCCCCTGCGCGGTCTGCTTTGAGGATTGCACCCGCGTGCGCATGAGCGATTTCGTCGTCCGCAACAGCCCGAGCTGGACGATCCATCCCGTGCGCTGCGAGGATGTGACGATCGACAAGCTGACGATCGTCAACCCGTTTGATTCGCCCAACACGGACGGCATCGACCCGGAGAGCTGCCGCAACGTGCGCATCACGGGCTGCCACATCGACGTGGGCGACGACTGCATCGCGGTCAAAGCGGGCACGGAGGACGCGCTGGAGAACGTGCCCTGCGAAAACATTGCCATCACCGGCTGCACGATGGTGCACGGCCACGGCGGCGTTGTGCTGGGGAGCGAAATGAGCGGCGGCATCCGCCGCGTGTCCATCGCCGGATGCGTGTTTGACGGCACGGATCGCGGCATCCGCATCAAGAGCCGGCGCGGGCGCGGCGGCGTGGTGGAGGATGTGAGCGTCACGGGCGTCGTGATGAACGACGTGCTCTGCCCGCTGGTCGTCAACCTGATGTATTTCTGCGGCAAGGACGGCAAGCTGCCCATCGTATCCGACCCGAACGCCCAGCCTGTGACCGAGAGAACGCCGCACGTGCGCCGCATCCGCATGGCCGATATCGTGGTGACGAACGCGAAGAGCGCGGCCGCCTGTCTCTACGGCCTGCCGGAAGCGCCGCTGGAGGATATCAGCATCGTGAACACGCAGATTCACCTGACCGAGGATGCGCCGAGCTTCCCGGTGATGAACGCGGTGCAGCAGCCCGTGACGCTGGCGGGGCTGACGGCCGAGCATGTGCGCGGACTGCATCTGACCGACCTGCGCATCGTCGGTGCGCGCGGAGAAACCGTGACGCTGCACGACGTGGAATAAGGGGGGAATACGATGAGCTACGAGAAGACCGTTTGGGCGGGCGAAGGGACGCTTGCGCGCGAGCAGGAGTATAACGACCACTGGTGCTACGAGCGGGGAATCATCACCAAGGCGTGGCTGGATGTTTACGCGGCGACGGGTGACCGCCGCTTCTACGACGCGGCCAAGGCGAACGTGGATCAATACGTGACCGCGGACGGCGAGATTCTGACCTATGAGCCGGACAAATACAATCTGGATATGATCTGCATGGGGCGCACGGCGCTGCGGCTGTTCAAGGCGACGGGCGAGGCGAAGTATGAAAAGGCCTGCCGTCGCCTCATCGAGCAGATCAAGGGTCAGCCGACGACAGCGGAGGGCGGCTTCTGGCACAAAAAGCTCTACCCCCAGCAGATGTGGCTGGACGGCATTTACATGGCCTGCCCGTTTCTGACGGAATTTGCCGTGACCTTCGGCGAGATGCAGTGGGCGGATCTGGCGGCGAAGCAGATGACGCTGATCTTTGACAAGACGCGCCTTGAAAGCGGCCTGCACGCCCATGCGTGGGACAGCGCGAGGGCGCAGAAATGGGCTGACCCGCAGACGGGGCTTTCCCCGCACGTCTGGGGGCGCGCGATGGGCTGGTTTGTGATGGCGCACGCGGACGTTCTGGCCGTGCTGCCGGAAAGTCACCCGGCCTATGCGCGCCTGAGCCTGCAGATGAAGTCGCTGCTGCATGCGGTGATGGCCGCGCGCGGCACGGACAAGCTCTGGCATCAGGTGATGGACAGGCCGGAGAGCGCGGAGAACTACGCGGAATCCTCCTGCTCGGCGATGTTCATCTATGGGCTGGCGAAGGGCAAGGCGCTCGGCCTGTGCGGCGCGAAGGAGGAGGCCGCCGCGCGGGAGAGCATGGACGCGCTCTGGGCGCAAAACGTCGTTACGGCGGCGGACGGTTACCCTGAACTGACGCGCATCTGCAAGGTGGCGGGGCTGGGCGGCGAGCCGTATCGCGACGGCAGCTACGGCTACTATGTCCATGAAACCGTGTGCAGCGGGGACACGAAGGGCACCGCACCCTTCCTGATGGCCTGCTGCGCGCTGGAGGTTTAACGCATAGCTTAACAAAGGCAAAGGGCGGGTTAATCGCTTAACCTCACAAAGTTTCGCACAAGAGATTGATTTCCATTTTATGCACTTGACACAACTTGACCAAAAAATTATAATGAACATGCACAGAGGGAACAGCTTTTAACAGAAAACCCGTTGTGTTTCGTGGCTGGCTGAAAGGGGCGGGCAAGCCCCTTGGCGCCGGAAAAACCGGCAAGATAGATTAAAAGGAGAGCGAATTTGTGATGAAAAAGATGATCGCATGCCTGCTGACGCTGGCGCTGGCGCTGACCGCCGTTTGCGCGTTGGCCGAAGGCTCCCTGACCTTCTCTTGGTGGGGCGGCGACGCCCGCCACGAAGCGACCCAGCAGGCCGTCGAGGCTTTCAAGGCCGCGACCGGCATTGACGTGCAGTGCACCTACAGCGCGTGGAGCGGCTGGGAAGACAAGATGAGCCAGTATTTCGCCTCTGATTCCGCCTTCGACGTGAACCAGATCAACTGGAACTGGCTGTACTCCTTCACCAACGCGGACGGCAGCAGCAAGTTCTACGATCTCAATCAGGTCGCGGACATCATCGACCTGTCCCAGTTCGACGAGAAGGCGCTTGCCCAGTGCACCATCGACGGCAAGCTTCTGGCCATCCCGGTGGCAATGACCGGCCGTATCTTCTACTGGAACAAGACCACCTTTGAGAAGGCCGGCCTTGCGACCCCGATCACGCTGGAAGAGCTGATGGCCGCCGGCCCGATCTTCGCCGAGAAGCTGGGCGAGGACTACTATCCGCTGGCGCTGGGCGCTTACGACAAGATGATCCTGATGGTCTACTATCTGGAGAGCGTTTACGGCAAGGATTGGGTTGCCGACGGCCAGCTCAACTACACCACCGAGGAAATCGCCAAGGGTCTTGAGTTCATCCAGACGCTGGAAGACAACCACGTGATCCCCAGCTCCGAAACCCTGACCGGCGACGGCGCGGACAGCCTGGACAAGAACCCCAAGTGGATGGAAGGCAAGTACGCCGGCATCTTTGAGTGGGATTCCTCCGCGAGCAAGTTTGAAAAGTCGCTGAGCGAGGGTCAGGAGTTCATCGTCGGCAATTACTTCGCCGACATGGGCGAATACCACGGCGGCTTCACCAAGGTTTCTCTGGCGTTTGCCATCGCCAACACCGCGGCGGACAAGCAGGCGGCGGCTCAGCTCATCGAGTTCCTGCTCAACAGCGACGAGGGCGCGAAGCTGATGAACAGCCAGCGCGGCATCCCGCTGAGCAAGAAGGCCAACGTGCTCTGCGCGCAGGAGGGCCTGCTCAACGCGAAGGTCGCCGAGGCGAACGCGAAGGTGCTCGACTGGTGCTCCAACAAGCTGGACCCGAAGTTCGAGAGCAGCGCGCTCAAGAACAGCGACGGCGTGTACTATGACGCGATGGACGGCCTCTCCTACAAGGATTACTCCATCGAGGAAGCCGCCGAGGTGCTCTACGAGGGTATCACCGAAGTGCTGGCCAAGTAATTTCCAAAATGAGATCATCGGGGCGGCTTGGCGGAGGTTAAGCCGCTCCGATTCGTTCAATCAAGAAGGAAAGGGGGAGACCCGATGACGAAGGGATCTTCCGCCGCGCGCCAAGACCTCAGAAAGCGGCGCGGGCTGAGCAAGCTGGAGCAGGGCTACATGGGCTTCGTCCTGATCCTGCCGTGGCTGATTGGCTTCTGCATCTTTAAGCTCTATCCGTTCGTATCCTCGCTGGTGTACAGCTTCACGGATTACGATCTGTTCAAGGGCGTGCAGAATGTCGTCGGTTTCCAGAATTACATCGACGCATTTACCAAGGCGAAGAACGTCAAGGCGCTGAAGGTGACCTTCACCTATGCGTTTATGACCGTACCGCTGAAGCTGATTTTCGCGCTGTTCATTGCCTACATCCTCAATTTCAAGATCAAGGGCGTGGGGCTTTTCCGCACGGCGTACTATGTGCCCTCCATTCTGGGCGGCTCGGTCGCCATCGCGGTGCTCTGGAAAGCGCTGTTCAAGAACGACGGCGTGGTGAACACGATTCTGACCATGCTGGGCTTTGAATCCATCAACTTTCTGGCGGATAAAAACTGGGCGCTGTTCATCATCTGCCTGCTGCGCGTGTGGCAGTTCGGCTCGGCGATGGTGCTGTTCCTCGCGGCGCTCAAGGGCGTGCCGGAGGATCTCTACGAGGCGGCCAGCATCGACGGCGCGACCAAGGGCCGCCAGTTCCTCTCCATCACCATTCCGCTGATCTCCCCGGTGATTTTCTACAATCTGGTGACGCAGCTCGTGCAGGCGTTCCAGGAGTTCAACGGCCCGTACATCATCACCAACGGCGGCCCGCGCAACGCGACGACGCTGATCTCCGTGATCGTGTACAACACGGCGTTCAAGGATTACAAGGTGGGCATGTCTTCCGCGATGGCGTGGGTCATGTTCGTGATCGTGATGATCCTGACCATCATCGCGTTCGTCAGCCAGAAGAAGTGGGTTTACTATTCCGATGACGATGGGAGGGGCTAAGCGATGAGCGCAACTGGCATTGTTTTTCTCGCCCTGAGCGTCGTGATGCTCGGCCTCGGCTTTTACGGCGCGTCTGTTGACGTGGTCAGCGCGACGGGGCTGGCCGAATCCATCGGGCAGATGAAGAATTTCTATTTCCTGCTCGGCGGCCTGATTCTCTTCATCGTGCTCTACCGGCTGGCGCTTGGCAAGGCGAGCCTGCGCGTGCAGCACACGATGAGCACCACCATCCGCTATGTCATCCTCATCGGCGTGGGCGTGTTCATGGTCTATCCGCTGCTGTGGATGATCAGCGCCACGTTTAAGGACAACAACGAGATCTTCTCGACCCTGAGCCTCATCCCGACCAGACCGACGATGGAAGGCTACAAGGCCGCGATGAACAACTACGGCGGCGATATCAACATCTGGCAGGCCATGCTGAACACCTATAAATATGTGATCCCGAAGGTGATCTTCACCGTCGTTTCCTCGACGATCACGGCTTACGGCTTCGGCCGCTTCCGCTTCCGCGGGCGCAACTTCCTGTTCGCGGTGCTGATGGCGACGCTGTTCCTGCCGCAGGTGGTGCTCAACATCCCGCAATTCCTGATGTACCGCCAATTCGGCTGGGTCGATTCGCCGTATTACCTCGCGCTGATCGTGCCGACGCTGTTCGCGCAGGAGACGTATTTCGTCTACATGCTGATTCAGTTCATGCGCAATATCCCGCGCGAGCTGGATGAGGCGGCGAAGATCGACGGATGCAACATCATGCAGACGCTGGTGCTCGTGCTCGTGCCGATGCTCTGGCCGGCGATGGTCTCCGCGGGTCTGTTCCAGTTTATGTGGTCGAGCAACGACTTCATGGGGCCGCTGCTCTACGTCAACAGCCCGGCGCGTTATCCGGCGACGCTGTTTGTGCGCATGAGCATGGACGCGGATACCGGCTTTGCGTGGAACCGCGTCATGGCCGTTTCCCTGATTTCCATTATCCCGTCGCTGGTTGTGTTCTTCCTCGCGCAGAGGCAGTTCATGGACGGCGTGACGGCCGGCGCCGTCAAGGGCTGATTTCGCTTCTCCTCTTCTTTGGGCGCGCCTCTGCGGACAGGGGCGCGCTTTTTGCGTTTTTTTGCTTGATGGAAGGCGCGGACAAGAGGTATAATAAAAATTGTGCCAAAGACGGCCATACGAAAGAAACAAAACAACGAGCGAGGAAAGGAACAGCCCACGCATGGATATACAGAGCGTTTTATCGAGTGAATTTCAAACCGCGCCCGCGATCATCGGCAGGATCGTATCGCTGATCGACGAGGGCAACACCATCCCCTTCATCGCCCGGTACCGCAAGGAAATGACCGGCGCGATGGACGACCAGAAGCTGCGCGAGATCAGCGAACGGCTGGATTATCTGCGCGGGCTGGATAAGCGCCGCGAGGCGATTGCCGCGTCCATCACGGAGCAGGGCAAGATGACGGACGAGCTGGAAAAGAAGCTCGCCGCCGCCGCGACGCTCTCCGAATTGGAGGACGTCTATCGCCCGTATAAGCAGAAGCGCCGCACCCGCGCGATGATCGCCAGGGAAAAAGGCGTTCAGCCGCTGGCGGACGCGATTTTTGCCCAGCGGCGCGGCGACGATCCGCTCCGGCTGGCGCAGGCGTATGTGAGCGAGGAAAAGGGCGTGCCCGACGCGCAGACCGCCGTTCAACTGGCGCAGGATATCCTCGCCGAGCAGATCAGCGACGATGCGGCCATTCGCGCCAGCCTCCGCGCGCTCTACCGCCGCACGGGCATGCTGCGCGCCGTCGCGGCGAAGGAGGGCGAAAGCGTCTACGCGCAATACGCCGACTATCGCGAGCCGGTGCTGCGCGCGGCGGGGCACCGGATTCTGGCGATCAACCGGGGCGAGCGCGAGGAATGGCTCAAGGTCGCGGTGGAATGTGACGACGAGCAGGCGCTGCAAATCATCTGCCGCGCGGTGATCGAGCCGGGCAGCGCGTGCTGCGACGTGGTGCGCGCGGCGGCGAAGGACGCTTGGGGCAGGCTCATCAGCCCGTCCCTGGAGCGCGAAATCCGAAACGAGCTGACGGACAAGGCGAACGAGGGCGCGATCCGCGTCTTCGGCGACAACCTGCACCAGCTTTTGATGCAGCCGCCGATTCGCGGCAAGGTCACGCTGGGCGTTGATCCGGGCTTCCGCACGGGCTGCAAGCTGGCGGTTGTGGATGAGACGGGCAAGGTGCTGGAAACCGGCGTGGGCTATTTCACCCTGCCGAATCACGAGGCGCAGAAGCCGCGGGCGAAAGCGCAGATTCTGGGCATGATCCGCCGCCATGGGGTCACGGCCATCGCCATCGGCAACGGCACGGCTTCCCGCGAGAGCGAGCAGTTCATCGCCGCCCTGCTGCCGGAAGCGCCGGGCGTGGCCTACGTTATCGTCAGCGAGGCGGGCGCGAGCGTGTATTCCGCCTCCAAGCTGGCAGCGAAGGAATTTCCGGAATATGACGTTTCGCTCCGAAGCGCGGTTTCCATCGCGCGGCGCATGCAGGACCCGCTGGCCGAGCTGGTGAAGATCGACCCGAAGGCCATCGGCGTGGGGCAGTATCAGCACGATTTGAAGCAGGCGGAGCTGGAAAACGCGCTCTCCGGCGTGGTGGAAAGCTGCGTTTCGAGCGTCGGCGTGGATGTGGAGACGGCCTCTGCGTCGCTGCTGACGCACGTGGCGGGCATCGGCGAGGCGCTGGCGAACAACATCGTCGCCTATCGCGACGAAAACGGCATCGCCTCCCGCGCGCAGCTCAAGAAGGTGCCGAAGCTGGGGCCGAAGGCGTTTGAACAGTGCGCGGGCTTCCTGCGCGTGCACGGCAGCAACCCGCTGGATGCGACGGCGGTTCATCCGGAGAGCTATGCGGCGGCCAAGGCGCTGATGGAGAAGCTGGGCTATGCGCCGCAGGCGCTCAAGCGCGGCGGCATTGTCGGCATTGCGGAAAAGGCCGAGCAGGCGGATATGGCGAAGCTGGCCGAGGCGCTGGGCGTGGGCGAGATGACGCTGCGGGATATCGTCGCCGAGCTGGAAAAGCCGGGGCGCGACCCGCGCGACGAGCTGCCCGCGCCGGTGCTGCGCACGGATGTGCTCAGCATGGAGGATTTGAAGCCCGGCATGGAGCTGACCGGCACGGTGCGCAACGTGATCGACTTCGGCGCGTTTGTGGATATCGGCGTGCATCAGGACGGGCTGGTGCACATCTCCCGCATGGCGGACAGGTTTATCCGCCACCCGAGCGAGGTGGTGCGCGTCGGCGACGTGGTGACGGTCTGGGTGGTCGATGTGGACGTGAAAAAGCAGCGCATTGCGCTGAGCATGGTGAAGGGGAGAGCCTGACATGCGAAGGGGGATTCTCGTGGGGCTGGCGGCGCTGCTGCTGGCCGGTGCGCCCGCTCTGGCGGAGGAAAGGACGCGCAGCTACGGCGGGAGCGGCGCGGATCGCCTGACCCGGCTGATTGAATACGGGGACGGGCTGATTGCCGTCGGGCGAACCGACTCGCGCAACGGCGACCTGGCCATGCGCACACGGCGCAATCAGGCGGGGTGGATGCTTTGCCTGAACGGCGAGGGCGCGCCGCTTTGGAGCTACTGCACGGCGAAGGACGGCCGAAACGAGATGAGCGCCCCCTTTGCGCACGAAAACGGGCAGATTTCCGCCGTGCTGACCGGCCGGGGGATCGACGGGCTGGAATGGCTGATCGTCAGCGGCGAGGGCAGGCTGGCGCAGCGCAGGACGGCTCCGGCGGTCGAGGCGGTCTGCGCGCACGGCGGAACGGACATGACCGGCATGCCCTACGACCGCGACGGCGCGCCGCATCTGGCGCTGATTGTCGAGCACGGGGACGGCGCGTGCTGCGTCGCGGATCTGGACGCGGATGGGCGGCTTGCCCAAGGCGCGGGATTCCCGAAGGGAACGGCGGGCTTTGCGCCGTGCGTGGATGGCAGCGGCCGCCTCGTCTCGGCGGATTGCGCAGGCGGGGAGGCCGGGGTGATGCTGGTCACGCCCGGAACGGACGACGCGCCGGTGAGAATCCCGCTTTCCGGCGTGACGGCGGAGGCGGCGACGGCCGTTCTGCCGCTGGAGGACGGGTCCACGGTGGTCGGCGGGAAGCGCGGCGGCGGCGGGTTTCTCGCCCGCGTCAACGCGCTGGGCGAAACGCTGTTCGCCGTGGCGACGGATGCGCCGCTTGAACGGCTGGCCGCCAATTCGAGCGGGTTTGTCGGGCAGGACGGCGCGCGGCTCGTCTATTTCGACGAGGACGGCCGCCTGCTGGGCAGCCGGACGACGGGCTATGACCGGGACGCGGCGCTCGGCGCGCTGGAGGATATGGCGGGGCTGAGCGGCGAAACGGCGCTGCTGATGGACGCGGAGCGCGTCGGCGGCGGGCGCGCGGAGATCGTCTTTGTGCCCGATGAAGGAATTGAGGCGGCGGAGGAAGAATATAACCATGTGCTGTACATGCAGCCCGGCTGCGTGATAAAGGACGCATGGGCGCGGGAGAGCGGTGTGCTGCTGCTGCTCGAACGGGAGGACGGGCGGCAGAGCGGCGTTTGCGTCAGCGCGGACGGAGATACGCGCGAAACCGACGCGCCGACGGCGCGTGAGGCGGGGCGGCAGGCGGTTTCCGGCGGCGTTTTGGCGTGGCGGGAAGAGCGGGGCGGCGCGGTCGTGACGCTGGAGGATGCGCAGGGCGGAGAAATCTGGCGGCTGCGCACCGTGATCCACACGGCGGCGGACAGGCTCGAATGGCGCTGCGCGCTCGAACTTCCGGATGGCAGCTACGCCCTCGGCGGGCGCTACCTCACCGGCGAGGGACAGCGGACGGAGCAGGCGGCGGCGCTGGCCGTCGTCGGCCGCGAGGGCGTTTTGCGCCGAATCGTCCCGGTGGAGGCAAAGGAAGCGGGTCAGCGCGTCGGCTGCGTCTGCGATATGGCGTATGACGCGGAAAGCGGGTTGCTGCTGCTCGTCTCTCGGACGGAGGACGGCGCGGAGAACGTCGGCGCGATTCAGACCGCGGATGGCGAAACAGCGTGGACGGTCGGCGCGGGCATGGACGTGGAGCAGGCGCGGCTGATCCTCGACGCGGACGGCGAGGCCTATCTCTGCGGAACGAGCCGAAGCGACGGGCAGAGCGCCGCTGCCGTCATCCGGATGGATTTGGAAGAAGACAAATAAAAAAACGGCGAGAGGCCGAAGGGCGGGCGCGAAGCGGTGTCCGGCACCAAACAGGAGGAAAATATGAATACCGATATCGTCATCGTCGGCGCAGGTCCGGCGGGCATCTTCACCGCGATTGAAATGATTCGCCGGGGAAGCAAAAAGCACATCACCATCGTGGAAAAGGGTCAGCCGATTGAAAAGCGCCGCTGCCCGAAAACCGTCACCAAGCACTGCGTCAACTGCCGCCCGTATTGCCACATCACCACCGGCTTTTCCGGCGCGGGCGCGTTTTCTGATGGCAAGCTCTCCCTCTCTCACGAGGTCGGCGGCGATTTCCCGACGCTCATCGGCGCGCAGAACGCGCAGGATCTGATCGACTACACCGACGGCATCTACCTCGAATTCGGCGCGGACAGCCACGTCGAGGGCATCGGCAACACCGAAGAGGTGCGCGAGATTCGACGCCGCGCGATTCAGGCCGGGCTCAAGCTGGTCGATTGCCCGATCCGCCACCTCGGCACGGAGAAGGCGCAGACGCTCTACCTCGCGCTGGAAAACTATCTGCGCGACAACGACGTGGAGATGATCTTCGGCTGGGAATGTGAGGAGCTGCTGATGGACGGGGAAACCTGCCTCGGCGTTTCCCTGCGCAGGGGCGACCAGACGCAGGAAATCCGCGCGCAGCACACCGTCGTGGCGACGGGCCGCCGCGGCGCGGACTGGCTGGAAAAAATCTGCGCCGAGCACGGCATTGCCCACCAGCCCGGAACGGTCGATATCGGCGTGCGCGTCGAGTGCCGAAACGAGGTCATGGAGGAGGTCAACCGCGTGCTCTACGAGAGCAAGCTGATCGGCTATCCGCGCCCGTTCAAGAACAAGGTGCGCACCTTCTGCCAGAACCCCGGCGGCTTCGTCAGCCAGGAGAACTACGACAACGATCTCGCCGTCGTCAACGGCCACAGCTACAAGGATCTCAAGAGCGACAACACCAACGTCTCCGTGCTGTGCAGCCACAATTTCTCCATCCCGTTCAATCAGCCGATTGCCTACGCGCAGAAGGTCGGCGAGCTGACCAACATGCTCGCTAACGGCCACATCCTCGTGCAGCGCTTCGGCGATATCCTCGACGGCAAGCGCACGTGGGAAAAGGAGCTCGCGCAGAGCAACGTCCGCCCGACCCTGCCGGACGCGGTCGCGGGCGACATCACCGCCGCGATGCCCTATCGCGCGATGACCAACATCATCAACTTCATTCAGGCGGCGGATATCGTCGTGCCGGGCTTTGCCGCGTCCGAAACGCTGCTGTATTCGCCGGAACTGAAATTCTACTCCAACCGCGTGAAGATGGATGAGGAGCTGAACACCAACGTGCGCGGCCTGCACTGTCTCGGCGATTCCTCCGGCTGGACGCGCGGACTGATGATGGCCTCCGCCATGGGCGTTCTGATGGGCAGAAAGCTGGCGGAAAACGCGTAAATCAGCGCTCCTTCGGCGCATCGCTCGGCTTGAGCGTGTGCACGGCGTATAATTCGCCCAGCGCGCAGGCCTCCGACCAATCCGCCGGCTCGGCCGGGGTCAGCCCGGTACATTCCGTGCTGCTGGCCACGTTCCCGCTCGTGCGGGGCTTTCCCTTCTGCGCGGGCGGATTCCACGCCTTTGCCAAATTTTTGCCTGAATGAGCCATATAAAAATTCCCCCTGTCTGCGTTTGATAGCCGTATCATGGCGCAGCGGGGGAAATTTTATTCGCCTTCCGTCATGGCTTTGGTGTGCTGCGAACTCCTTTCGTCACGACTTTGGCGTGCTACGAACTCCTTCCGTCACGACTTTGGCGTGCTACGAACTCCTTCCGTCACGACTTCGTCGTGCCACCTCCCTCTAAGAGGGAGGTATTTAAAGCGCACTCTCCTGCGAGAGCGGATGAAGCAAATTCCGCACAAAACGCGCCTGCAACTCGTTGATATAATGACATCTTATGTCAACAAGCAGACGGAAGGCGTTAAAAGCGCTTTTAGCTCTTCCGGCAGCGGCTCGACGACCTCCACCGTTTTGCCCGTGACGGGCTGGACACAGCGCAGGCGCGCGGAATGGAGCGCGAAGCGGTCTTTCAGTTCCGGCAGTTCGCGGCCATAGAGGTAATCGCCGCAGATCGGGCAGCCGATATGCGCCAGATGCACGCGAATCTGGTGGGTGCGCCCGGTCTCCAGCCGCAGGCGGATGAGCGCGCGGCTTCCGGCGGCCTGCTCGACGCGGTAATGCGTCACGGCGCGCCGACCGTCGGGGCGAACCGCGCGTTTTGCGCCCGTGCCGAGGCGGGCAATCGGCGCGTCGATCACGCCCTCGCGCTGCGCGGGAACGCCCTCGGTCACGGCGAGGTATTCGCGGATGAAGCTGTCCGTGTGAAGCTGGCCGGTCAGCAGGCGCTGGGCGTGGGCATGGCGGGCGACGCACAGCAGGCCGCTCGTGCCCTTGTCCAGCCGATTGACGGGGTGATAATCAAACGCCGCCGCGTCCTGCCCGAGCAGGGCGGCGAGCTGCTCGCGGAGCGTCCCGGTGTGGATATGGCCGCAGGGGAGCGTGGCCAGCGGCGCGCCCTTGCTGACGACGAGCATATCCTCGTCGATATAGCGGATGAAGGACGGCGGCAGGCCGTCGAGCGCGGCCTTGATTTCGGCTTTGGTTTCGGTTTCGCCGTTGTCCATGCGGATTTCCAGCCGCTGCCCCGCGCGCAGAACCGTGTCCGCGCGCAGCGGCGCGCCGTCGCAGAGGATGCCGCCCTCGACCTTGAGCCGACGAAAGGCGTGTGTGCCGAGCTGAAACCGGCGGGGGACGACGCTCCGCGCCGCGCGCCCTGCGTCCTCCTCGGTGGTGATATAGGTTAAGATGCGCATAAGGCCTCCTGTGTGCACAAAAGGGAGAAGACCGGCCGTCAGTCGGCGCGCCGCACGGGACGTCTCCCGAATCTTTTCGTCGCTTCCGACACCGACATTATAGCCGACAATCGGCGCGGCCGCAACGGCTGCGCCCCAGCTTGTTGACATAGGCAAACTTGGCTTGAATCGCAAAATCGAGAAATTCAGCTATTCTTTCATTGGCGGAAAGGGCTATTCTCCCCCCCTCGGGGGGAGAATAGCTTTTTGTCTACAGTCTGCGGCGCGGCCGCAACGGCTGCGCCCATGTAAAAGGCGATTCCCCGCGACTCAGCGGTTCGGCGGGCACATCGTCCCCCGGTCAATTGACAAACGCCGCCGATGCGGGGTACAATGAGCTATCCCAAAAAACAAAGGAAACGGGGGACGCACATGAACGCAGTCGCCGCTTTTGAAAACCGAAAGGATACGCTTCGGGCGCAGCTGGAGGAAAGCGAAAATATGCCGCAGGCGATTTCCGCCGCGACCATGACGCTGGAACAAATCGCCTGCGATCTGGCGCAGGATGAACAGGATGATTTCGCCCGCCAGCGGCAGCAGGCCGTCATGGCGCTGGCCAAGCGCCTGCCGCTGGGGCTGCGCGCAAGCCGCGCCAAGGCGCAGATTGTGCTGGAGGAGACGCAGGAGCAGCCGAGCCGGGTTCGGCGCGGGGCGGTCGGCGCGGGCGCGGTGATGCTCGCGGCGCTGGCGGTGTATGAAGCCGTGAACGGCAAGATGAATTTCGCGCTTTTGCAGGCGCTGGGCGCGCTGCTGATGCTCTTCGGCGCAAACGGCGCGCTGACCGCAACGACGCGGCAGACCCCGCGCGCGCAGGCGGAGACGGCGATTGACGCGGCGGACATGGTGCGCGAGGTCGGCGAAATTTGTCAGGCGGCGGATCTGTGCGCGGCGGATCTGGCGCTCATCGAGCAGGACAACGCGCCGGCGCGCCTTTCCGGCACGGCGGACGAGGCCATGCTCGATCTGCTCTCGGCGATGATGGAGGCGCGCGCCTCCGGGCGGCAGGATCTGGCGCTGCGAAGCCTTGACCAGGCGGAGCAATACCTGCGGATGCTGGGCGTTCAGAGCGTGTTTTACGACGCGGAGCACGCGGCGCTGTTCGACGTGCTGCCCGCCCGAAGCGGCGAGCGGACGGTTCGCCCGGCGCTGGTGCGCGACGGGGAGCTGGTGCGCCGGGGTGTGGCGGCGGTCGCGCCGATGGCCGCGAAGGAGGCGTGAACATGAAAATTTTGGGCTTTGATTTGGGCGACGGCGAGAGCGCCGTGACGCTGCTGGACGAGGATTCCACCGTCGAGCCGCGCGTGATGCCGCTCTGCGGCAAAAACAGTCTGATTTCCGCCGTGGGCGTGAAGGACGGGCGCATCGTCATCGGCGAGGCGGCCAGCGTGACGGATGGCGCGGCGGAGGCGAAGGTGCGCTTCAAATCCCGCTACCTGACCGACCCGGCCGCTTCGGCGGACGTGCGCGCGTTTGCGCAGGGCGTGATGAACGAACTTGTTCGCACGCAGCCCGCGCTGATGGCCGAGGTGAGCCGAACGGTGGTCGGCTGCCCGGCAGGCTGGGGCGACGGCAGGCGGGAGCAATACGCCGCGCTGCTGGAGTCGGCAGGCTTCCCGAACGTCAGCGTCGTGCCCGAACCGCGCGCCGCGTTTCTCTATGCGCGGCACGCGCGCGGCCTGCGCGTCAGCCCGGAGCTGATGAAAAAAAGCGCGATGGTCATCGACATCGGCTCTTCGACGACGGATTTTGCGTATATCGTGGACGGCCGCCAGCAGAACGTGTCGCTCTTCGGGGACACGAACCTCGGCGGCGGGCTGATTGACGAACGGATTCTCGCCCACGCGCTGGCCGCGTCGAAGGACGGGAAGGCGCTTCGCGCCGTGTTTGCGGAAAGCCCCGCGTGGCGGAGCTATTGCGAGCTGGAGGCGCGGCGGCTCAAGGAGAGCTATTTCCTCGACGAGGGAAAGTGGGCGGACGCGCCGCTGACCCGGACGCTGACGGTCTGCTACGACGAGCCGCTGGCGCTGGAGCTTTCCATCGGCGGGGCGAGCATCCGCGGCATGGTGGAGGAGCCGATCGCCGCGCTGGGCGGGCGGAGCTTTGTCGGCTGTCTTCAGGACGCGCTGCGGGCGGCGGTGGAGGTCAGCCGGGAATGCCCGCCCGATGTCGTGATTCTGACGGGCGGCGCGTCGCGCATGGCGTTCTTCCAGCAGGCCTGCCGCGAGGCGTTTGCGGACGCGCTGGTCGTGCTCTGCCCCGAACCAGAGTGCTCCATCGCGCGCGGGCTGGCCTACGCGGGGCGCGTGGACGAGCGGCTGAGCCTGTTCCGGCGGGAGGTCGCCTCCATCGCGCACGGGGAAAAGCTCTCCGTGGCGGTGAACGCGAGCGCGCACGAGCTATACGAGCCGGTGGCCAAGGCGCTGTTTGACATCGCGCAGGAGAGCACGCTCGAGGCGGTGCGGCTTTGGCGCAAGGGCGGCGTGGACACCATCGAGGCGCTGAACAAGAAGGTCGAGCGGAAGATTTCAAAGGCCTTCGCCGGGGACGCGCTCTGCGACCGCATCGGGGGCGAATTGCAGGCATGGCTGGACGAGCTGATGCGCACGCTGGAAAACGAGCTGACGACGCTCTGTGTGCGCTGCGGCGTGCCGCCGGAGCGGATGAGCCTGACCGGGGCGAAGGTGGACGCGGGGCTTTCCGGCGTGAAGCTCTCGCTGCTGGACGCGATGGGCATGGATATCCTCTCCGGGCTGATGGGCGTGGTGCTGGCGGTCGTCGGCGCGAGCCTGTGCGGGGGCGGCGGCGTGGCGATGGTCAGCGCGGGGCCGGCCGGCATGGTCGCGGGCGCGGCGGCGGGCATACTGTTGGCGCTGGTCGGCAAGAGCGGCATGGAAAAGGCGCTGGTCAAGGCGAAGCTGCCGCTGCTGGTGCGCAGGCTGGTGACGGATAAGGCGGTGAAGAATGGCCTTTCCCGCCAGCGGGACGAGATTGAAAAGGCGATCATCAAGGCGCTGGCCGACCCGGCGAACGGCTTTTCCGCGCGGCTGTGCCAGAGCCTCTCCCAGACGCTGGGCGCGCAGATGGAGCGGATGGCGAAGGACGCTGAAATGTCGATTTGTGCGTGATGGCCACAAAATAAAACGGATATACGGACGAAATATATAAATGGCAAACGGTTTGACTGTCTAAAATGACCAGAAACGGAAAATAAAACGTGAATATTCGCACAAAATCATGCAAATTCGCGCCGAGTATGCTATAATGGCGGCAGCAATCTAAATCGAGGAGGGATTTCATGGAATTCCATGTCTACGAAAACGCGCGAGCGGCCTGCGAGGCGGCAGGCGTGCTCATCGCCGCGCAGATCACCCGCAAGGGCGACAGCGTGCTGGGGCTGGCGACCGGCTCGACCCCGATTCCGGCATATGAAATGCTGGTGCAGTGGTACGACCGCGGCGTGATCGACTTTGACCGCGTCCGCACGTTCAATCTGGACGAATACGTGGGCATTGACCATAAAAACCCGCTGAGCTACCATGCGTTCATGCAGGAGCATCTGTTCAGCAAGGTCAACCTGCGCAAGGAAAACGTGCATCTGCCCAGCGGCAATGCCGCCGCCGACGTAGAGGCATACGACAAGGCGATTCACGCGGCGGGTGGCATCGACATCCAGCTTCTGGGCATCGGCCGCAACGGCCACATCGGCTTCAACGAGCCCGCGGACGATTTCACCTACGGCACGCACGTCGTCACGCTGGCGGCGGACACCATCGAGGCGAACGCCCGCTTCTTTAAGAGCGCGGACGAGGTGCCGCGTCAGGCGGTCTCTATGGGCATCGGCAACATCATGGCGGCGAAGTGCGTCGTGCTGGTGGCGACGGGCGAGAACAAGGCGAAGGCCGTGTACGACACCATCCGCGGGCCGATCACGCCGCGTGTGCCCGCGTCGGTTTTGCAGCTTCATCCCTGCTGCGTGATTCTGACCGACCGCGAGGCGGGCAAGCTGATGCTTGAGGAGTAAACCATGCTGGTCAAAAACGGAACGGCGTTCATCGGCGGCCATTTTACGCGCGCCGATGTGCGCGTGGAAAACGGGAAAATCGCGCAGATCGGCGATTTGCAGCCGCGCGAGGGCGAGGAGATCCGCAGCGCGGCGGGGCTGTATGTGCTGCCGGGGCTTGTGGATATCCACATCCACGCCTACGCGGGCGCGGACTGCATGCGCGGGGAAGACGACGTGCGCCGCATGAGCGAAGGTCTGCTCAAAACCGGCGTGGCGGCGTTCATGCCCACGACGATGAGCGCGCCGATTGAAGCGACGAACCGCGCGCTGCGGGCGATTCAGGCCGTCCGGGACATGCCCTGCGAAAAGGGCGCGGCGGTGCTCGGCGCGCACATGGAGGCGCCGTTCCTCTGCGAAAAATACAAGGGCGCGCAGTTGGGCGAATGTCTGATGAACCCGAGCGTCGAGGCGTATGAGGCCATGACGCGCGGGACGGACTGCGTCAGGATGATGACCCTCGCGCCGGAGCTGCCGGGCGCGCTTGACATGGTGGCTTATCTGAAAGCGCGGGGCGTTGTGACCTGCGCGGCACATTCGAACGCGACGGCGGAGGAGGTTCACGCGGCGGCGGATCGGGGGCTGACCCAGATCACGCACCTGTTCAACGCGCAAAGCCCGCTGCACCACCGCAAGCCCGGCGTGCCGGGCGCGGGGCTGGCCGACGAGCGGATCATCGTGCAGGTGATTGCCGACGGGCTGCACCTGCACCCGGATACGCTGCGCATCGCGGCGCTCTGCAAGGGCGCGAAGGGCATGGTGCTGATCTCCGATTCGATGGAGGCGGCGGGCATGCCGGACGGACAATACGACCTCGGCGGGCAGGCGGTATTCGTTAAAAACGGCGAGGCGCGGCTGGCGGACGGCGTGATCGCCGGTTCGACGCTGGTGCTGCACCGCGCGATTCACAACATGATTACGCTGGCGAAGATGCCGCCGGAAACCGTGATTCCGATGGCGACGAGCACCCCGGCGGATTCCGTCGGCGCGAAGGGCTACGGCCGCATCGAGCCGGGGGCCTGCGGCGTGCTGACGCTGATGGACGCGGGATGGAATCTGGCGGGCGTGACGGCGTAAATACGGGAGGAACAGAGAGCTTGCAAGTTGCGATCTATGCGACGGAGGAAAAGCGCCGCCGCGCGGGGTTTGACCATGTGCTCGTGCTGGCGCGGCTGGGCGAGGCGCTGATTCTGCGGCGCGACCGAATCAACGCGCTGTGGGTGCTGCCCGAGGGGCGTATGACGCGCGGCCAGAGCGTCGAGGAGACGGCCAGAAGCGCCTTGGGCGCGGCCATCGGCGAGGCGGTGTTCGACGTTTACCCGCTGTGCGCTTACGGCGTGACCGATGAAAAGGGCAGGGAGACCGGCGGCCTTTGCTATGTGGCCGACGTGCGCGACTGGCCGGACGAGGCGCTGGACGAGGCGCGCGCGTTTGACCGCCTGCCCCTGTCCATGCAGATGGACAGACCCGCGCTGATTCTGGCGCTGCACAAATGGGCGGGCGAATGGTTTGACGCGCGCATCACGCTGGAGCGGCTGGGTCAGCCCGCGCCGTTTTGACCCTTGACAGAAGCGGAAAAAGGTTGTATGCTGACAGGCAATCTGTGAACCCGGAGGTTATGAAAAGATGGAACAGGAAAAAATTCTGCGCATCAACGAGCTGGCGAAAAAGAAAAAAGAGGTCGGCCTGACCGATGAAGAAACGCGCGAGCGCTCGGCGCTCTACGCGCAATACATCAAGGAGTTTCGCGAGCAGACGGAAGCGACGCTCAAGCGCGTTCGCGTCGAGCAGGAGGACGGCAGCTATAAGCCGCTGGTGAAGAAGGAACTGAATTAAACGGGGCGGCGGCTTTTCTGCAAGAGCGGGAAAGCGCCGCTTTTTTGGATGAAAAACGGGTGAAAGGGAGGCGTTAGCGATGAGCGAAAGAAAGGGCATGGCGCTGTTTGCGGCGCTTTTGATGATTGGGCTGACGACATGCGCGAATATGGCGAAGGGAGAGATTTCTACGGCGGAGTTTAAAGACATGCTGCAAAGCAGAATCCTTGAGGTGCTGGACGAATGGCCGGTCGAGGATCAGTACGCCGTCATGTTTTTCATTTACCCGAACGAAGAATACGAATACAGGGGTTACAGCAACATCCCGGAGTTCAAAATGCTTTACAAAAATGAATCGGAAATGGAGCACAACGTCAACCCGTTCTTTCGCGCATCCGGGGATGATGAAGAACGATGGAATCCGGCGTTCTGGAGCTATGATCGGCAATGGCCGGTGATTGAATTTGAAGAGCCAAATCCGATGGCGGACGCCTTGATTGACTGGTATGAATCCACGGGCGTGCAGGATATCGGAGGCGAAAGCGGCGATGTTTTTGACGAGAATATGCGGTATATCGGAACCGGCCCGAACGGACTGCCGGAGCTTTTGAAGCTGGTGACGGAGATCACGAAGGAATTGCAGACGGACGGCGTGATTGAAGCCAAGTTTGGGCGAAAGCTACCCGTCATTCTGGCGGATTTTGACTGCACATGGTACATGATTAACGCGACGGCCGAGGCAAACCCGAACGGCGAGGCGGAGGCGTATATACAGGCCTGCCTGCGTCACGGCGATATCAGCGAGGATCAGCTCGTGCGCAATAACTGACCCGGAAAGAGGATGGAAAGATTTGAACATCAAAGAAGTTCACGAAAGAACGCCTGAGCAGATTAAACGGCTCACGGCGGTGAGGGAAGCCCCGCCGCGTTCATGGGCACGGAAATAAAAATGCCGTCCGTTCAGTTTTTTGCTGAGCGGACGGCTATTTTGCGGTTTGAAACCGTTTCAATCGTAGACTGTTTCGCAGTTTTACGCGGCGAAGCCCTGCGCGGCGAGCGGCTTGCGCAGACGCAGCGCGAGGAAGGCGGCGAGCAGAATCTTCACCACGTCGCCGGGGAGGAACGGAATGACGCAGTAGCTCATGCTGGTGGCCAGATTCAGGCCGGTGACCGCCATGAACCAGATCGTGCCGAATGCATAACAGACGGCGACGCCGAGCACCATGGACAGGCAGAGGGTTTTGAAATTGAACGCGAACTTACGGGAGAGCGCGCCGACGATCAGCGCGCAGAGGATGTAGCCCAGAATATAGCCGCCGGTCTTGCCGAAGAGCACCGCGGGGCCGCTGCCGAAGCCCGCGAACACCGGCACGCCGATAACGCCCAGCAGCGCGTAGACGACCATGGAGAGCGCGCCGTATTTCCAGCCCAGCAGCGCGCCGCTCAGATGCACGGCAAACAGCGCGAGGTTGATCGGAACCATCGGCAGGGGAATCTGAATCTGGGAGCAAATCGCGGTCAGCGCGGCCATCAGGGCGCAGAGCACGAGGCTGCGCGTCGCCGTGCGGCGGGAAGAAGCGGCGTTTTCGGACATGGGACGAACCTTCCTTCTGTAAACTTAAAATCAAAATAAAGTTGACGGGGAACAGTGTACCATGCGGCACGCCGGCTGTCAACCGGAAAAATGCAAAAAGTTGACGGCGGCGCAGAGGGCGCGCCCTTGTGTTTTGGCCTTGCATCTGTTACAATAAAACGTAAACAGTAAAGAAAATCCACACCCGGACGGATGATAAAGGAGAATTGGTTCCATGGATATGAAACTCAAGGTCGCGGAATACATCGCCGCGGCGGCAAAGTGCTGCTTTGAAAACTGCGGTCTCGGCTGCGAGGACATCTGCGCGATGATCGAAACCCCGCCGGATAAAAAGATGGGCGATTACGCGCTGCCGTGCTTCCGCCTCTCCAAAGTGATGCGCTGCGCGCCGCAGATGATCGCGGGCAAGCTGGCCGAAAAGGTCGCCTGCGAGGAGATCGACCACGTGGAGGTCGTCGGCGGCTATCTGAACGTGTTCCTCCGCCGCGGCGGGCTGGCGCGCGATATCGTGGAGGCGGTGCTCGCCCATCCGGGGCGCTGGGGTTCCAGCGAGATCGGCAAGGGCAAGACGGTGTGTTTGGATTATTCCTCCATCAACATCGCCAAGCGCTTCCACATCGGCCACCTGTCCACGACGATGATCGGCAACAGCCTCAAGCGCATCTATGATTTCAACGGCTACACGACCGTGGGCATCAACCATCTGGGCGACTGGGGCACGCAGTTCGGCAAGATGATCTGCGCCTACAAGAAGTGGGGCAACCGCGAGGAGGTCGAGAAGGGCGGCGTGCAGGCGATGGTCGATCTGTACGTCCGCTTCCACCACGAGGCGGAGCAGCACCCGGAGCTGGAGGACGAGGGCCGCGCGTGGTTCAAGAAGATCGAGGACGGCGACAAGGAAGCCATGGAGATCTTCACGTGGTTCAAGGAGGTCACGCTCAAGGACACCCAGCGCGTGTACGACCTGCTGGGCGTGTCGTTTGATTCCTACGCGGGCGAGAGCTTCTACAACGACAAGATGGCGCCGGTTGTCGAGGAGCTGCGCGAGAAGGGGCTGCTGATCGAGTCCCAGGGGGCGCAGGTCGTCGATCTGGAGGCCTACGGCATGCCCCCGGCGCTGATTCTGCGCAGCGACGGCGCGACGCTCTACATCACCCGCGACCTCGCGGCGGCGTTCTACCGCCACAACACCTATCACTTCGACAAGTGCCTGTACGTGGTGGCTTATCAGCAGAACCTGCACTTCAAGCAGCTCTTCAAGATCATCGAGCTGATGGGGCACGACTGGTACAAGGGCATGGAGCACGTCTCCTTCGGCATGGTCAGCTACGAGGGGCGCGCGCTGTCCACCCGCGAGGGCTACGTCGTCTATCTGGAGGATCTGCTGAACAAGGCGGTCGAAAAGGCGCGCGAGATCATCGAGGAGAAGAGCCCGAACCTGCCCAACAAGGACGAGGTGGCGCGTCAGGTCGGCGTGGGCGCGGTGGTCTATTTCGACCTGCACAACGACCGCAACAAGGACATCGACTTCCGCTGGGAGCGCGCGCTGAACTTTGACGGCGAGACCGGCCCGTATGTGCAGTATACGCACGCGCGCTGCTGCTCCGTGCTGCGCAAGGCGGAGGCGTTCGCGGCGGCCGAGCCGGATTACAGCGTGATCACCGACGACGAGGCGCAGGATGTGCTGATGCTGATTTCGCACTTCCCGCAGGTGGTTCGCAAGGCGATGGAGCAGAGCGAGCCGTCGATGATTACGCGCCACACGACCCAGCTGGCGCAGGCCTACAATAAATATTACTTCGAGCACCGCATCATGGATGAGAGCGACCCGGCCGGAACGGCGGCGCGCGTGAACCTGACCCGCGCGGTCCGCGACGTGATTAAGACGGGGCTGTATCTGATCGGTGTGGAAGCGCCGGAGAGGATGTAAAGGGGAACGCCTATGGACATCGGACAGCTTCGCGGGCTTTTGCTCGATCTGGATTGCATGACGGCGCTGCGCCATACGCTCCGAAACAGGGCGATGGCGGCGCTGGTCGATCTGTGCCGCGCCTGCGCGAAGGATAACGCCGACGAGGCGGCGCTGACGGCGGCCTACTGCCGCGTTTACGACGCATGGCTGGACGCGGCGGCGCACGGGCGCGGCGGCTTCGCGCGCGAGGCGCTGGAGGCGGTGCTGTTTGAGGAAAGCCCGGCGGCACTGCTCTGCGCGCGGATGGACGTGCTGCCCTACAGCCTGACCAACGCGCTGGCCAACGATCTGGACGCGCTGGGGCGGCTGACGGCGATTGAACCGGCGATGTTTCTGCTGCTGTGCGAACGTGCGGGCATGAGCGGGCAGACGGCGGCGCGCCTGCCCGTCTGGGAACCAACGCTGGGCAGCGAAATGGGCGACCCGCGGCTATCCAAAATGATGCTGAGCCGGGAAGGCGTGACCATGACGGCGGCGTTTTTCCGAAAGCAGGGCACGGGGCTGTTTGCCCGCTGTCCGGGCAGCACGTGGGTCGGCGAGAGCGAAAAATATCCGCTCGGGCTGCGCGGCATCCGCGAGCCGGACCCGATTCGGCTGGAGGACATGGTGCTCTACGAGCGGGAGCGCGGCGCGCTGGTGGAAAACACGCGCCGACTGCTCGACGGGCGGCAGGCCTGCAACATCCTGCTCTACGGCGACAAGGGGACGGGCAAATCCGCGACGGTCAAGGCGCTGCTGAGCAGCTTCTGGCTGGAGGGGCTGCGCATCGTCGAGGTGCCGCTGGCGCAGCTGACGAATCTGCCGACGATTTTCTCCATCCTGCGCGAGCAGCCGGGGAAATTCATCGTGTTTGTGGACGATCTGGCGTTCAACGATTCCTGCCCGGAATACACGGCGCTCAAGACGGTTTTGGAGGGCGGCCTCGAGGCGCGCCCGTCGAACGTCGTGGTTTACGCGACGAGCAACCGCCGCAACATCGTGCGCCAGCGCTTCTCCGAACGGCAGGACGACGTGAATGAACGCGACACGCTGGAGGAAAAATTCTCTCTGGCGGATCGCTTTGACCTGCGGCTGACGTTCTCCGCGCCGACGCAGGAGGAATACTTCACGATCTGCCGCGCGCTGCTGGATGCGCGCGGGGCGGAATACGACTGGGACGAGCTGATGCCACGCGCCCGCGCGTGGACGGTGAGCCACAACGGATGCTCCCCGCGGATTGCGAGGCAGTTTGTCGATTATATCGCGGGCGAAGGCAAGGCATGAGCGGAAAGAAAAGGAAAAGCCGACTGACCGGCGCGCTGATGGCGCTTTTGGGCGCGGCCTGCGCGCTGATCCTGTGCGCCGTGTTTTACGGCACGATGGTCTACCAGCTCGCGGACAGGACGGACGGCGCGCAGACGAAGCAGGCCGAACCGGCGAAGACATTGACGCTGGGGAGCGGCGAAATGGAAGGCGAAAGCCGCGAGCGCGTTCAAATGGGCGGAAAGCTGTGCGACGTGCTGACGCGGACGTACCTTCTGGCGGACGGCACGCGGGCGCAGGCGATCACCGCCAGCCCGGCGGCCTACATCGAGCGGATGAAACAGGAGGGTTGGCAGGCGCAGCTCGTCACGGGCTTCGCCATCGGCGAAACGGACGCGGTATACGCGCGCAGCGGGGAAAACGCGATGCTCTGCGCGAAGGACGGCGAAACGGTTTACATGATTATCGCGCAGGCGGACGAGCAGACCCTGTACGCGCTCGGCGTGGACGCCGAAACGAAATGACGCATACAAGCCTCGGCGCGGCGCGCCGGGGCTTGTTTTATCTGAATTTTTTCGGGTGTTGGAATTAAAAAACAGAGAAAAACGGAGAAAACGGGAGAAAACAGAAGGAGACCAGAAGTATTCAAAAAAACTTGCAAAAAACGGTTGACAAGCATGGCCGCCGGGTGTACAATATGCAAGCATGTTTGACGGACTGAAGAAGTCCGCTTTTTGAGAAGGAGGTGTCTTGTATGGCTGCTGCTGGTGTGCGCGTGAAGATCACGCTGGCCTGCACGGAGTGCAAGCAACGCAATTACAACACGATGAAGAATAAGCGCAACAACCCGGACCGTATCGAAATGAGCAAGTACTGCCGTTTCTGCAAGAAGCACACGGTTCACAAGGAAACCCGCTAATTCACGCGACAAGACGGACAAGGATGTGAAAGAGATGTCTGAAAACAAAGGCGCGAAGAACACCGAAAAGCCCGGTTTCTTCACCCGCGCGAAGAATTGGATCGTCGCCCTGCCTGGCCGCATTTCCGATGCGTTCAAGAACATGGTGGCCGAGCTGAAGAAGGTCGCGTGGCCGTCCAAGAAGGATCTCATCAATTACTCTATCGTCGTCATCGCGTTTGTCGTGGTGCTGGCGATCGTCGTCGGTCTGCTGGATACCGGTTCCTCGTTCCTGGTCAAGAAGCTCATTGAGCTGTAAGGCCTGACCACAGGAGGGTTAACATGGCGGACGAGAAGGCCCTGTGGTATGTTGTGCATACCTATTCGGGTTACGAAAACAAAGTCGCCAACGATCTCGTCAAGACGGTGGAAAACAACGGCATGGGCGACCTGATTCAGGAAGTCACCGTGCCGATTGAGGAAGTCGTCGAGATCCGCAATGGCAAGCCTCATACCATTCAGCACAAGCTCTTTCCCGGCTACGTTCTGGTCAAGATGATCAAGACGACGGAGAGCTGGTATGTCGTGCGCAACACGCGCGGCGTGACCGGCTTTGTCGGCCCGGGAAGCGAGCCGATTCCGCTGACGGACGAGGAATATGAGAGAATGACCAGTTGCCAGGGCACCATCCGCATCGACCTTGAGCCGGGCGACAACGTTCGGATCAAGAGCGGCAGCGTGGAGAACGCCATCGGCACGGTCGAGGAGATCAACGCCGAGGAGCACAAGGTCAAGGTCTCCATCGAGATCCTCAACCGCAAGACGACGGTGGAGTACGACATTTCCGAGGTGGAGCGCCTGTAAGCCCCCGCTCCGGAAAGACGAAACAGACAACCCCCGGGCGATCCCCGGTTGTTGAAAAGGCTCATTTCGCCAAGAGATGGGCGTCAGCCCGGTCTGCTTTTAGCGGCAGGCCGGACGTGGGAGGAACATCATGTTCCGCGTGACCACAGATTGAGGAGGATTATTACCATGGCTAAGAAAGTAACTGGCATGATCAAGCTGCAGGTGCAGGCCGGTAAGGCCAATCCTGCGCCGCCTATCGGCCCGGCGCTCGGTCAGCACGGTGTCAATATCCCGGGCTTCTGCAAGGAGTTCAACGAGCGCACCAAGAACGATGTCGGCCTGATCATCCCGGTCGTCATCACCGTCTACTCCGACCGTTCCTTCACCTTCATCACCAAGACCCCGCCGGTCCCGGTGCTCATCAAGAAGGCGCTGGGTCTCGAGTCCGGCAGCGGCAAGCCCAACAAGACCAAGGTTGGCCAGCTCACGCAGGCGCAGGTCCGCGAGATCGCTGAGAAGAAGATGCCCGACCTGAATGCTGCCAACATCGAGTCCGCGATGAGCATGGTCAAGGGTACCGCCCGCTCCATGGGCGTGACTGTCGCCGACGCCTAACAGGCGGTGAAAAGCGCGGCTCGCCGCGCGAGGCGGCTTGCGTTAAGCAGGCCGGAAACTGTGGGAGGATTTTAAGCCGTTTGTACCACAAGGAGGAACATAAACATGAAGCATGGCAAGAAGTATCTCGAGAGCGCGAAGCTCATCGAAAGCAGCAAGCTGTATGATCCGGACGAGGCCGTGAAGCTCGCCCTGCAGACCGCGAAGACCAAGTTCGACGAGACCATGGAGATCTCCGTGCGTCTGGGCGTCGATCCGCGTCAGGCCGACCAGCAGGTTCGCGGCGCTGTCGTGCTGCCGCACGGCACCGGCAAGAAGGTTCGCGTCCTCGTGTTCGCCAAGGGCGAGCAGGCCAAGGCCGCCGAGGAGGCCGGCGCGGATTACGTCGGCGCTGAGGAGCTGGTTGCGAAGATCCAGGGCGAAAACTGGTTCGACTTCGACGTCGTCGTCGCGACCCCGAACATGATGGGCGTTGTCGGCCGTCTGGGCCGCGTCCTCGGTCCGAAGGGCCTCATGCCGAACCCGAAGAGCGGCACCGTCACCATGGATGTGGCGAAGGCCATCAGCGAGATCAAGGCTGGTAAGGTCGAGTATCGTCTGGACAAGCAGGCGATCATCCACTGCCCGATCGGCAAGAAGTCCTTCACCGCCGAGCAGCTCACGGCCAACCTGACCGCGCTGATGAACGCCATCAACCGCGCCAAGCCGGCCGCGGCCAAGGGCATTTACCTGCGTTCCGTCGTCCTGTCTTCCACGATGGGCCCGGGCATCAAGGTCAACCCGCTCAAGTTCTAATTTGTAAATAGAACGTAAAATCCGCGCAGATTTCGGTCTGTGCGGATTTTTTAATTGACAGCGGCGGGCTGCGGTGCTATCCTAAAGAAAAGAGAACCGAAAAATTTTTTTCACAAGGAAGGTGCGAACGGCAATGAAAAGAAGAATGACCCTGGCGCTCGTTTTGGCGATGAGCCTGAGCGCGGCGTTTGCGACGGCAGAAGAGACGAACAGCCTCAAGGATTTCACCAGCAGGCTGAAGGGCGGCACGGTGCAGACGCAGACGGCGGAGCCGGAGACTCCGGCGGCGCAGAGCGAGGACGAGAGCAGCTATGGCAAGCCGGTGAAGATCGAGGATCCCTTTTTCCAGAAGGTGCGTTCCTCCACTTATCTGACCGAAGACAAGTATTCCAAAGAAGCGAATGTGATGATCGAGGTCAAGAACGTCAGCGGCCGGACGCTCTATCCCCGCGGCGCGACCGTTTCGGCGCTGAACGCGGCGGGCGAGGTCGTTGAAGAGGAGAGTTATTCCAACTGCGCGCCGGACATGGTGGAAAACGGCGAGAGCATGTTCATCTGGGATTGGTTCTACGGCTTCGAGACCCCGATTGACGAGATCGCGGGCTTCGCGGTGACGGTGGAGAGCGAAACGAGCAGCTACACCGAATACCAGAAGATCGACGCGCAGGGCATGATGATGGACAGCGTTGCGTATGCGCTGGTCGAGAACACGATGGACACCGATATCTACGGCGTTTCCGCGGTGATCGCGGTGGACGACGACGAGGGCAGGCTGCTGGACGTGTGCAGGGTCAGCACGGGCAACGCGACGGGCATCTTCCCCGGCAGCACGATGATCCTGCGCGCAACCGTTCGGGATTACGAAAACGACACGACACTTGAAAGCGGCAACGCGACGGTATACGCGCTGCACGAGCTGGATTAAAGACGCATACACGAGAGAGACTTGCCGCGCCTCCTTCCGGCTATCGGCTTTTCGCATGAAAGGCTGAGCCGAAGAGAAGGAAGGGGGCAGGTCTCTTTCTGATTGAGGGGAAAACGATGAAAAAGAGAATTTGCGCGCTGTTGGCCGCCATGCTGCTGACCGGCGCGGCGGCTTCGGCGGACGGGCTGGATTTTCTCAAGCCGATCTGGATGCAGATGATGGACGGCGGGGATTCGGCGGAAGCGAACATCCCGCGGGACGTTCGGGTGACGTGCGCGGACGAGCGGCTGACGGTCGAGAAATACGGCGTGATTTTGGAAAACGAGCATGCCGCCGAGGCGCACATCTACGCCGTTTTGCGCAACGTCAGCGGGAAGCGGCTGCCGATTCAGACGGTGCGGATGAAAGCGGTCGGCGCGAACGGGAAGGCGCTGCACGAGGAGCGCTATGTCAGCCATCTGCCGGACGTGATCGAACCCGGGGAGACGATGATCGTCAGCGAATGGATGTACGACTTTACGAAGGATATCGGCAGGGTGAGCGGCATCGAGGTAACCGTCGAGACGAGCACGCGCGCCTACACGCGCTGGACGCGGCTGGACGGCGTTCGCGCGTGGCGGGAGGGGCAATACCTCTGCGTGGAGCTGACGAACACGACGGAAGAAACGCTCTACGGCGCGGTCTGCGGCGCGATTCTCGAAGACGCGGACGGGCGAATCCTCGACGCGATGATGCAAAGCGCATACGCTACGGAAGACATGGGGCTTTTGCCGGGCAGCAGCGTCATCTGGCGCAAAAGGCTGGAGGATGGCGCGACGCTGGAAATCGGCACGGGCGAGCTGACCTGCGAGGCTTGGGCATATCGAATCGAAGAAATATAAAAAATCGCAAAAGGGCGTATCGTTTTGGCGGCTCGCGCGCTATTCCATATAGAAGGGCAAAAGGGGCGTAGGCGCGATGAAGGAAGAAAAAGAGGCGTTTATCGAATCGCTGTACCTGCAATACGCGGGAAAGCTGGAACGGGCGAGCCTGAACTACGTGCGGCACCGGGGGGAATACCGCGATCTGGTGGACGACAGCATCCAGAAGACGTTTCTGAAGGCCTACGAGGAATACGACACGCTGAAGGATGCGCCGTATATCGAGGCATGGCTGTTCAAGGTCTGCCGGTATCGGCTGATGACGGCGCTGAACACCTACCGAAGACGGCAAAAACGGCATGTGCCGCTGGAGGATGACGCGGCGCTGACGGAGAGGGAGCTGATGACGGCCATCGATGCGCTGCCCGACAGAATCAGCAGCCGGGAAACGCTTGAGCGGGTTTTGGACACGCTCAACGAGCGGGAAAAAGGGCTGGTTCAGGCGCATTTTGTGGACGGCGTGAGCTGTGAAGAGCTGGCGAAAAGGCAGAACACGACCATCGGCGCGATTCGGACGGCGCTGGCGCGGCTGAGAAAGAAGGCGCGGCGGCTGGCCGAGGACGAGCGGACATGACGGACGGAATATCGGATAGGAGACATCGGATATCGGATGGAGGGAACAGCGTGAGCATCGAAGAAAAAATGGATATGCTGCGCCGGAAAATCAAGGACGGGGCGCTCGGTGCGGACGACGCGCGAAGGGCGCTGCGGGCGGAAATCGACGGCGAGCTGCGCAAAGCGCCGGCGGACGTCGATATGGACGCGGTGAACGCCTGCGAAGCGCTGCTGGCCGAGCTGAGCGGCGCGAAGGAGGAGACGCACGCGGCGCAGAACCTGCGCGCGATCCGCGAGAAGCTGCATCCCCAAAGGCGCGCGCCCAAGCGGAGCGCGGCGGTCGCGGCGCTGCTGGCGGCGGTGCTCGTATTCGGCGGCACGGCGACGGTCTTGGGGCTTTCGGGCAACGACCACACCAAGCGGCTTGAGGAATTGCAGGAGAACCGGACGGTTCAGGTCGCGCAGATCACCCCGGAGAACGAAACGCGCGTGACGCTGCCCATCGGCGCGCAGACGCTGACCCTTGAGCAGGCGGCGCAGCGGAATATCCTCGACGAGACGGGCAAGCTCCGCGTTCTGGCGCAGACGCTGACCGACGTGGACGAGGCGGGCGGCGTTCGGATGCTGCTGGTGCTGGCGGAAAGCGCGGAGGAAATGCACGTGGACGGCGCGTATCTCGTCGGCTTTGACGCGGACGGGAAGCGGCTGGAAACCGCCGTGGATATGAGCGTCAGCCCGGCGCTGCTGGCGGGCGGAAAATCGCTCCTGAGCGCGGAGATCGAGCCGGGGGCGATGGACGGGGCGGAACGGTTTGAAATCTGGCTGAACATCGAGCGGTCGCCGACGCGAACCGCCGAAGAACAGGACGCGGACGCGGAGCTGCGCGACCACTATTTCGTGGCGACGCTGACGAAGGACGCGGACGACAGCGGGGAAACCGACGGATACGTGAGCATCTGGGCGACGGACGCGCAGGGGATGCTGCTCGACGGATTCAATGCGTCGCTGGACGAGGGCGAGCAGCTGCTCGCGGGCGAAACATGGACGTTTGAAAAGCGCATCGGAAGCTGGGTGACGCTTGAGCAGGAGGATAACGCGGAGACGGGTTCGGTGGGGTATAGGATGGTTCCATAACCTATTCTCACCGCCGTGAGGCCGCAGACACTTTTTCGCGCGAAACAGATTTTTCAAATTCTTTGCACGGCTTCCCGCCTTCCGGAAACGGGAAGATGAAGTAAAAACCATTTCATTACGAAACGAGGAAAAGAAAATGAAAAAACTGTTTTTTGCGGGAGCGCTGTGTATGATGCTGTGCGTTTGCGCGTCGGGCATGGCGGGGACGATGTTTAACGTCTGCCTTTCCAAAGAATGTCTGACCGAACAGGAAGCCGCAAATCAAGCCATTCAAACCAAGCCGGAGGGGTTTAAGGTCACGCGCCAATCCGTCATTCCGTGGGATGATGCGGGCGAACGATGGTCTGTTCTTGTCGAATTGGAAAATGTGTCGGAGGAGGCAATCACCATTGACGACACATGGCTGATCGCCTGCAACGCGCGGGAGGAAGAACTGGTGCGCTGGAGTGTGCCTGCCATCGACGGCGCATTTTGGAAGACGAACAGAACGGTTCGGCCGGGCGAACGGGTGGTGCTCTTTGCGGGAACGGATGAAGTGAAAACGTGGATCACCGATTGGGAAACCAAGGAAACCGTCGAAAAAACGGTATCGCCCGCCGGCTTGGGCGCGGTCGCTGAAAAAATCCGGCAGGCAGCGCGCTTGCAGGTTCGGTTTGACGCGCGGGTTGCTTCTGAAACAAAGGGACATCTGGAAAACGTTGAAGCGGCAAAGGCGTGGATTGCGGACGGAAAACTGCATCTGGAAACGACGGATGCGTTTGATCCCAAGGGTTTTACGGCGCTCAGCGTCATCGTCACCGATTCGGAAGGGCGCATGCTCGATGCGCTGCAAGACAGCGTGGCAGACCATCCGGGTCTGTTGGAGGACGGTCGTTTTTCCGCATGGAAAGCGCTTGCGCCCTATATCACGGAGGAAATGGGTCAAAACGCGATTTTTGAAGTCACCGGCTATAAAATTCCGTAAAAATCGTTGACAATCCCCGATAATTATGTTATGATAGCACCCGTGAATTGAAAAGTTCTGTGCCTAAGACAGTTGGTCACGCGCTTGCGCGTCATAAAGGGTTTTCCGCCAGCCGAGGTGCGAGTGCGATTTTTCCGTGAAAACGGTTTTCTGCCCTTGCGCCCAGCGCAGGGGCTTTTCTTTTCCGAAACCTTTCGGGAAGGAGGAAAATGACATGTCCAAGAATTTTGAAGCGAAGAAAGTCGTTGTTTCCGAAATCGAGGAGAAGATCGAGAAGGCCGAGTCCATCGTCATCGTCGAGTATAAGGCGCTGACCGTGGAGGCCATCACCGCCCTGCGCGCCAAGTGCCGCGCGGCGAACGTTGATTACTGCGTTCTCAAGAACACGCTGATGAAGCGCGCGCTGGAGAACAAGGGCATCAAGATCGACGACGCGATTCTCGAAGGCCCGAACGCTTTCGTTTTCGGCAACAGCGATCCGGTGTCCGCTCCGAAGCTCATCAAGGAGTTCATCACCGCCGCTGAGAAGGACAAGAAGACGTCCCCGCTGACCATCAAGGCCGGCATCATGGACGGCGCTGTGCAGAGCGTGGAAGAGGTCAAGGCTCTGGCCGATATCCTGCCGCGCGAGCAGCTCATCGCCAAGATCATGGGTTGCCTCAATTCTCAGGCGACCGCTCTGGCTTACGTCATTCAGGCGATTGCCGACAAGAAGGCCGAAGCCGGCGAGCAGTAATCTGCAAAAGACAGCCGGATAGACGGCATCTTCAAACCAAACAAATCTACAATAACGGAGGTAACTTACCATGGAAATCAATGAGATCGTTTCCGCTATCGAAAGCCTGACCCTGATCCAGGCTTCTGAGCTCGTGAAGGCCCTCGAAGAGAAGTTCGGCGTTTCCGCCGCCGCTCCGGTTGCCGCTGCCGGCGTCGCTGGCGCTCCGGCCGCTGCCGCTGAGGAGAAGACCGAGTTTGACGTCGTTCTGGCTAGCTTCGACGCTGCCAAGAAGGTCGCCATCATCAAGGCCGTCCGTGAGGTCGTGCCGGGCCTGGGCCTGAAGGAAGCCAAGGACATCGTCGAAGGCGCTCCGAAGACCCTGAAGGAAGGCGCTTCCAAGGAAGAGGCCGAGGCCATGAAGAAGAAGCTCGAAGAAGCGGGCGCGAAGGTCGAAGTCAAGTAATTTCCCTTTCCCGGAAATTCAGCCCCCTGCCGTTGGCAGGGGGTTTTCCTTTTTGGAATAACCGCGCAAAGAAAATTGCCCAAAGGGCTTGACTTGAGGCCGAGGTCAGGTTGTATGATAGAGGGGAATTCGCTCAATGAAACAGGGCTTTGAAAGGGTGTACAGGATGGACAACGTCAAGAAGAATTTCGGCTTTGGCTGTATGCGCCTGCCGATGAACGGGGAAAGCGTGAACCTTGAGGAAACCGGACGGATGGTCGATGCGTTTTTGGAGGCGGGCTTCAACTACTTCGATACGGCGCACGGCTATCTTCAGGGCGAAGGCGAAAAGGCGCTCAAGGCCTGCCTGACGAGCCGCTATCCGCGGGAAAGCTACGTGCTGACGGACAAGCTGACGGGAAGCTTTTTTAAGAGCGAGGCGGACATCCGGCCGTTGTTTGAAAGCCAGCTCGAAGCCTGCGGCGTGACGTATTTCGATTTTTACCTGATGCACGCGCAGAGCGCGAAGAAATACGGCCACTTCAAGGCCTGCCGCGCGTATGAGACGGCGTTCGCGCTGAAGGCGGAGGGCAGGGTCCGCCACGTCGGCCTCTCCTTCCACGACAGCGCGGAGGTGCTGGAGCAGATTCTGACGGAGTATCCGGCGATCGAGGCGGTGCAGCTCCAGTTCAACTACGCGGATTACGACGACCCGAAGGTGCAGAGCCGCAAATGCTACGAGGTCTGCGTGAAGCACGGCAAGCCGGTGATCGTCATGGAGCCGGTCAAGGGCGGCAATCTGGTCAACCTGCCGGAGAGCGCGAAGGCCGAGCTGGACGCGCTGCACGGCGGAAGCGCGGCGAGCTACGCGATTCGCTTTGCGGCGGGCTTCCCCGGCGTGATGATGGTGCTCTCCGGCATGAGCAACATGGAGCAGATGCGGGATAACCTCTCGTTCATGCGGGATTTCCGGGCGCTCGATGAGCGCGAAAAGGCCGCCATCGGCCGCGTTCGGGCGATTTTAAGCGGCGGGAACCTGATTCCCTGCACGGGCTGCCGCTACTGCGTTGACGGATGCCCGAAGCACATCGCCATTCCGGAGCTGTTTGCGGCGATGAACGACAGGCAGATGCACCCCGACGGAAACGCCGATTACGCGGCGCACACCGCGCCCGGACACAGGGCGTCGGACTGCGTGAAATGCGGCAAGTGCGAGCGAGCCTGCCCGCAGCATCTGCCGATTCGCCAGCTCCTGCAGCGCGTCGCGCGCGAATTTGAACAGGCCTGAGGAGGGACGGATCAGGCGGGAGGTTTGTTTGAGCGCCGCTGTTTTGATCCGGTTTTTCTGTTTCGAAAGGAGTTTCGCAAAACCCTTGACATTCCCTGACGAACGTGCTAAACTACAATCTAGTTTTCAATACTAGATGGATTGTTCGAAGGGGGAAGCGCGATGACACGCACCAAACTCATGGATCGCGAAATGCCGGTCTACACGAAAAACGAAGAGCTGTTCAACATGATCAGCCACATTGTCGGCGGCGCGGTGGGCGTCGCGGGGCTGGTGCTGTGCATCATCGTTTCCGCGCTGCACCACAACGGATTCGGTCTGGCCGGATCGATCGTATTCGGCGTTTCGATGATCCTGCTGTATACGATGTCCAGCGTCTACCACGGGCTCAAGCCCGGCCTTGGCAAGCGCGTGATGCAGGTGTTTGACCACTGCACGATCTACGTGCTGATTGCGGGCACGTATACGCCGCTGCTGCTGAGCGCGATGCGGCCGATTGACCCGGTGGCCAGCTGGGTGCTGATGGGCATTGTCTGGGCGCTGGCGGCGGTGGGCATTGCGTTCACGGCGATTGACCTCAACAAATACAAGGTTTTTTCGATGGTCTGCTACATGGCCATCGGCTGGTGCATCGTCTTCAAGCTCCCGCTGCTGATTCAGGCCATCGGCTGGGGCGGCTTCCTGCTGATTCTGGGCGGCGGGCTGCTGTATACGGTGGGCGCGGTGCTCTACGGCAAGGGCAAGACCAAGCCGTTCATGCATTGCGTGTTCCACGTGTTTGTGATTCTGGGCAGCGTCTGTCACATCCTGGCGATTCTGCTGTTCGCGCTGTAAGGAAAATGATAAACCCAAAGCTGCTGCTTTCGAACGGGAAAACGGCAGCTTTTCTGTATCTTATCGCGCGGCGGACGAAGGAACGGGCGCGGGGGTTGGCCGGCAGTTGGGGCAGAGCTACAAATGTTTTTCACTTTTTTGCGCAAGATGTGTAAAATTTCGGTAAAATAATGGTTGTGCATAACCAAGTGAAGTGATATAATAATCGCAAAGGCAATGAGCGAACCATCCACTGCCTAAAACAAAAAGGAGGAAACTTTCCATGAAAAAATTCCTTGCTGCCGCCTTGGCGTCCATGATGCTCATCGGCGGTGCGGCGCTGGCTTCGGCCGACGGCGAACTGAACATCTGCTCCCCGAACAGCGACGGCCTTCTCTCCATCATCCCGGTGTTTGAGGAGCAGACGGGCATCAAGGTCAAGGTCGAGTCCATCGGCACGGGCGACTGCATGAAGCGCATCGGCAGCGAAATCGCGCAGGAATACAGCACCTTCGATCTCATGTACGGCGGCTCGCTGGCCAACTACGTGGCCAACGCGGATCTGTTCCAGGATTACGTCTCCGATCAGGATCAGTACCTGATGGATGCGTACAAGAACACCCGCGGCTACTGCACCAACTACACCATCGACGGCTCCGTGCTGCTGGTGAACACCGACATGCTCAAGGAAATGGGCATCGAGGTGAACGGCTACGCCGATCTGCTCCAGCCCGAGCTGGTGGGCAAGATCGCTTCCGCCGATCCGGCTTCTTCTTCCTCCGCGTTCTGCCAGCTCACCAACATGCTGCTCGCCATGGGCGGCTATGAGGATGACGCGGCCTGGCAGTATGTGCAGGATCTGTTCGTCGGCCAGCAGGTCGCCATCACCAGCGGCTCCTCCGCGGTGTACAAGGGCGTTTACAACGGCGAATACGCCGTCGGCCTGACCTACGAAGACCCCTGCGTCACCCTGATTAAGGACGGCGCGACCAACATCAAGGTTGTCTACCCGGTCGAGGGCACCGTGTTCCTGCCGGCGCAGATCGGTATCGTCAAGAACGCGAAGAATGTCGAGAACGCCAAGGCGTTCGTCGATTTCATGCTCTCCGAAGAGGCGCAGCGCTTCCTGGCGGAAAACACCACCAGCCGCAACGTGCGCGAGGTTGAGTATAAGAACGACGTTATGACCCCGCTGGCCGACATCAAGCTCATCTACGAGGACAGCGATTACGTCATCGCCCACACCTCCGAGCTGAAGGAAAAGGTTCAGGACATTATGATGGACATGTAATTTCCACATGCCTTCGGGCGAGGGCGTCGGCCGTCAGGCCGCGCCTTCGCTTTTTATAGGGCGGAAGGCGCACGAGCCGAAGGCCCGGCTAAACGGGAAAATAACACGAAAGGAATCAACGGATATGAGCGTAGGGATTCATTTTGAGCACATCGTCAAGAAATATGGGGAGAACGTTATCATCCCCGACCTGAATCTGGACGTCAGGGAGGGCGAGTTCTTCACGCTGCTCGGCCCCTCCGGCTGCGGCAAGACGACGCTGCTGCGCATGGTCGCGGGCTTCAACTCCATCGAGGGCGGCACCATTGCCTTTAACGGCAGGGTCATCAACGATATCGCCCCGAACAAGCGCAACATCGGCATGGTTTTCCAGAATTACGCCGTCTTTCCGCACATGACCGTGCGCGAGAACGTCGCCTTCGGCCTTGAAAACCGCCATCTGCCGAAAAACGAGATCAAGCGGCGCGTCGATGAGATTTTGGAGACCGTGAAGATCACCCAGTATGCCGACCGCCTGCCCGAGCGCCTTTCCGGCGGCCAGCAGCAGCGCGTCGCGCTCGCCCGCGCCATCGTCATCAAGCCGGACGTGCTGCTGATGGACGAGCCGCTCTCCAACCTCGACGCGAAGCTGCGCATCGAGATGCGCAACGCCATCCGCCAGATTCAGAACAGCGTCGGCATCACCACGATCTACGTCACGCACGATCAGGAGGAGGCCATGGCCGTTTCCGACCGCATCGCGGTCATGTCCGGCGGCGTGATTCAGCACGTCTCCACGCCCAAGAGCATCTATCAGCGCCCGGCGAACCAGTTTGTCGCCAACTTCATCGGCCGCAGCAACACGCTCAGCGCGCGCTACGCGCAGGGCGCGCTGCACTTCGGCAACGGCTACGTGACGCCCTACGACAACTGCGGCAACGCCCCGGCGGAGGATGTGCTGGTCGCGGTTCGCCCGGAGGAGTTTGTGCTCGCGGCGGACGGCCAGCAGGGCATCGACGCGACGGTGGTTTCCAGCGTGTTCCTCGGGCTGAACACGACGTACTTCGTGGAGCTCTACGACGGCACCAACGCCGAGATCGTCGAGGAAAGCTCGATTTCCAGCATCATCCCCAACGGCACGAAGGTCAAGCTGACCCTCAAGCAGGACAAGATCAACGTGTTCACCGCAGACGGCAAGACCAACCTGACGAAAGGGGTTGTGAACGATGTCCGCTAAAGCGCCCCGCAAAAAGATTCGCTGGGATCTGTGGATGATCGTCACCGTCGGCGTCAGCATCTTCTACATGCTGTTCCTGCTCTATCCGCTCATCAGCATGCTCAGCAAGAGCGTCATCGGCGAGGACGGCGGTTTCACCTGGCAGTATTTCGCCAAGGTCTTCCACAAGAAATATTATCAGCGCGCGATCTGGGGCAGCCTCAAGATCTCCGCGACCGTGACGCTGATTACCGTGCTGCTGGCGACGCCGCTGGCCTACATCATGTCCACGGTGAAGATCCGCTTCGCCGGCGCGCTGCAAATCCTGATTCTCGTCAGTTCGATGAGCGCGCCGTTCATCGGCGCTTACGCATGGATCATGCTCTGCGGCCGCAACGGAACCATCACCAATTTCCTGCTCAACACATTCGGCTTCAAGCTCGGCGACATCTACGGCTTCAAGGGCTGCGTCATCGTCATGAGCCTGCAGCTCTATTCGCTGGTGTTCATGTTCGTCTCCGGCGCGTTCAAAAATCTGGATAATTCGCTGATCGAGGCGAGCGAGAGCCTCGGCTGCTCCGGCGTGCGCAAGATCTTCAAGATCGTGCTGCCGCTGATTCTGCCGACGCTGCTCTCCGGCGCGCTGATGGTGTTCATGCGCACGTTCGCCGACTACGGCACCCCGATGCTCATCGGCGAAAACTACAACACCCTGCCGGTCGTCGTCTACAAGGAGTTCCTCTCCGAAATCGGTTCGAGCGACGGCATGGCCGCGGCAATTTCCATCATCGCGATTGTGATTACGACGGCGGTGTTCCTGCTGCAAAAGTACATCGCCAACCGCAAGGTGTTCTCCATGAGCGCGCTGCATCCCGTCGAGGCGAAAAAGCTCCACGGCGTGAAGAACGTGCTCGCGCATGCGTACTGCTACATTCTGGTCGGGCTGGCCATCATGCCGCAGTGCTACGTCATCTATTCCTCCTTCCGCAACACGAGCGGCAAGCTCTACACCGACGGCTTCGGCCTTGGCAGCTATAAGGAGGCGTTTTCCACCGTCGGCAGCTCCATCGTGCACACCTACGCGCTGGCATTCGCCGCGATTTTCGTGATCGTGCTGGTGTCGCTGTTCGTCTCCTACGTGGTGGTGCGCCGCCGCAACGTGTTCAACGCGGCGATCGACGTGGTTTCCATGTTCCCGGAGACGGTCATGGGCTCCATCCTCGGCATCGCGCTGCTGACCACGTTCAACAAAAAGCCGCTGCTGCTGACGGGCGGCGCGTTCATTATGATCCTCTCGTATACGATTCGCCGTATGCCGTATACGATCCGCTCCTCCTCGGCGATCCTGCGCAACATTTCGCCCAGCATCGAGGAGGCCTCCATCAACCTCGGCGCGTCGGATTTCAAGACCTTCTTCAAGGTCACCGTGCCGATGATGATGTCCGGCGTCATCTCCGGCGCAATCCTTTCGTGGATTATGATTATCACGGAGCTGTCCACCTCCATCATCCTCTACACGAGCAAGACCAAGACGATGACGCTGGAAATCTATTCCCAGATCATCCGCGGCAACGACGGCGTGGCTTCCGCCATCTCCGCCATCCTGACGTTCTCGACGATCATCGCACTGGCGGTGTTCTTCAAGGTGAGCGGCAAGAAAGAGATCACCATGTAATTTGCAGCCCGCCCAAGCGGCGGACTGTCCAGACTGTAGACAAAAAGCTATTCTCCCCCCGAAGGGGGGGAGAATAGCCCTTCCCGCAAATGAAAGAATAGCCGAATTTCTTGATTTTGCTATCCAAGCCAAGTTTGCTTATATCAACAAGCTGTGCAGTCCGCCCAAGCGGCGGACTGCCGAAGGGACGACCGGAAGAAGAAATCCGGTCGTCTTTTATCTTGCAGGAAAAAGCAAAAAATGCTAAAATATATGCGGTTCATCCGCAAAAAAGCGCAGGAGGGGAACGGGCTTGATTCACATTAAAGAGCTGTTTCGGCTTCAAGACATTCAGCATTTGCGCCTGATCGCCGGTCGGGACGGACTGGAGCGCACCGTGACGGCGGCCGTTTTGTTTGAATACGACCCCTCCCGCGTGCAGCTTCCGGATTTTTACCGCGGCGATCTGGTCGTGACCACGTTGGCTTACGCGCGCGGCGACGCGCAGCTCGTGGCGCACTCCCTTCAGGCGCTGATGAATCAGGGCATCGCGAGCCTGATGGTGAAAACGGCGTATTTCAGCGAGCTGCCGCAGTCGGTGATCGCGCTGGCCAACCGGCTGGGTACGCCCGTGTTTCTCTTTGACGACACATACATCGAGGAGGTCATTTTGCAGGTGACCGACCTCATCCGCGGCAAGCGGCATTTTTCCGGCTTCGAGCAGGACGTTGACGCGCTGATGCGCGGCGACCTGACCGAGGAGCAGACGCGGGAGCGCGCGCGGCGCATCGACCCGGTCGGGCACGGGCGCTATCGGCTGTACGCCGTCAACCCCAAGGAGCGCGTGGTCTCGCTGGACGACAGGCTCTACGCGCTGCTGGAGACGGACGCGGACGCGGCGCGCCGCTGCACGTTCATCGAGTGGCGGCGGATGATGCTGGCGCTTTGCCGCGAAGAGGACGGACTGACCGCTGAGGAAGCGCGCGCGCGTTTTGGCGACATGCTGACGCGCGCGGGCATTGACGCGCAGGCCGTCGTCATCGGGCAGAGCGATTTGCGGGAGGCACGCGCGCAGCTCGGCACGTCGATGTGCGAGGCGGTGTACGCCGCGCGGGCGGCGAAGCTCTGCGGAAAGGCGGCGCTCGGCGCGCGCGAGCTGGGGCTTTACGCCTATCTGTTCCCGATGAGCGAAAACCCCTTCGTCTGCGACCGCTGCCGCCAGGTGCTCTCCGCCATCCGCGAATACGACGCGCAGAACCACACCAATCTGGAACAGACGGCGCTGGTCTACGTCAAGGAAAACATGGAGATTGCGGCCGCCGCCAAGGCGCTGTTTCAGCATCCGAACACGGTGCGCTACCGCCTGAGCAAGATTCAGCGCATCATGGGCATGGAGGACGACCCGCTCTTTGCGCCGATGCTCAGCCTGACGGTGAGCCTGTCGCGGATTTTGACGGAGGAGCAGGCATGATCGCCCGCTTGAATTTTTCGCTTGTTTGAAGGAGAGAAACGCATGAACATTATCGCTCGCGCCGCGCTGTATCTGTACGACGGAAGCACTGCGGCGCCGATTTTTCCCGACAAGGTGGGCAAGCCCGGCGACGAGGCCGCGGCGTATCTGTCCACCGTGGCGGATAAGCTGATGGCCTCCGACGGAAGCCGCACGACCTGCGTGGAGCCAAGCAGCGCGCAGGAAGAGATGCTGCGCCGCTTCATCCTCACGCCGTTTCAGGAGGCGGCGGACGCGCTGATGCGCAGCATGGACGAGACCATGCAGGCGCTCGAAATCCCGCGCGAGGGTTTCGATATGGCGATTTTTTCCTTTGAGAAGGACGGCAACCCGCACCTGTGCGTGGCGCAGCTCCCATACCGCGGCGCGATGGTGCACCGGCTCGACGTGGCCGAGGATGGAACGACCGGCACGCAGGTCGTCCCCTTTGGCACGGTGCTCCCGCTGCCGGGCAGCAAGGGCTGCTCGGGCTTCGTGGTCAACCTGTCCACCGGCGATATCCGCCTGCGGGACGCGCAGGTGCTGACCAACGTGGGCAACCGCGCGCTGTTCGCGCAGGCGCTCTTTGCGATGGCGGAAACGAAATCCACCAAGGAGGCGGTGCAGGCCGTCGCGCAGGCGATTGCCGAGGCTGCGCCGTCCGAGATGGACACCCCGATGCTGACCCCGATGGTCAAGCGCGCGATGAGCAAATCCATCGAGGAAAAGGGCGTAATCGACGTGAAGGACGTGGCGGAGGAGGTCTTCCGCTCCGACCCCGAGCGCGAGGCGATCATCGAGCAGGTCGCCCGCCAGATTCAGGAGGAGCAGCTCGAACCCGTCATCCCGGTGGAAAATAAGCGCGTCGTCGCCCAGCTCCAGCGGGTGAAGATCAAGACGGATACCGGCATTTCCATCACCCTGCCGCGCGAACTGGCGGACGACGAAAACAGCTTTGCCGTCGTGGAGAACGGGGACGGCACGATTTCCATCATCATCAATAAAGTGCAGGAATTGAAGACGGAGTGACGCTTTTCGTCAGGATGGGATGATGCCTTTGGGGACGACTCCTTCCGTCACGCCTTCGGCGTGCCAACCTTCGGCGTTTTTCATCGTCTGAATCTGCCACTGGCGGCGACGATGAAAAACGTCCCTCGAAGAGGGAGGTCTAGATTGCAGGTAAAAGTTGCTCTTGCGAATGGAAAAGCAAGGAGTCATAAAGCGCCTAAAAGGGCTCCATCTTTGAGAGCGTGGAGCTTGCCGCCCGCGGTGCGGGAGATAGGCAAGCGGAACGCCGAAGGTCTGTCGAGCGAAGCGAGACTGAAGGAGTACCCCGCGCGAAGCGAGACGACTCCTTCCGTCACGCCTTCGGCGTGCCACCTCCCTCGAAGAGGGAGGTCATGGGGCGGTTTAGAAGATGGGATGGCAGAAAAACGGAGGGATAGAGTGTCTTTGCCTTACAATCATAAGCTGATTCCGAGAGCAAAGGAGCTGAGAAAGGATGCGACCGAGCAGGAAAAACGCTTATGGTATAAGTATTTAAGCCAATATCCAATTCGGTTTCAGAGACAGAAAACAATCGGAAGATTTATTGCGGATTTTTATTGCGCAAAGGTGAAATTGGTGATTGAATTGGACGGCAGCCAGCATTTTTCGGACGAAGGAAAGGCATATGATGAAAGCCGAACAGCCGGTCTTGAAGAATATGGAATCACTGTCATCCGTTTTTCCAACGCCGAAGTTGATAGACATTTTGAATCTGTATGTGAAGTAATTGACAAAACGGTGCGAGCGCTGATAAAAGAAATATGAAAGCGAATCGGGCTGTTTTGCAAGAAATCGTAAAACGCCCCAAAGGGGATTGCGGGAGACGACTCCTTCCGTCACGCCTTTGGTGTGCCAACCTTCGGCGTTTTTCATCGTCTGAATCCGCCGCAGGCGGCGACGATGAAAAACATCCCTCGAAGAGGGAGGTCTGGATTGCAGATAAACGCTATTCTTGCGAATAAAAAAGCAAAGAATCATAAAGCGCCCCAAAGGGCTCCCTCCTTGAGGGAGCTGTCGAGCGAAGCGAGACTGAAGGAGTGCCCCGCGCGAAGCGAGAACAAAAGAACAAACCCATACGAAACGAGACTAAAGGAGGACATCCCATGAACTGGAACGAATACGGCGCGTTTATCATCGAGGAGACGAAAAATCTGCTGGCCATCGACAGCCCGAGCGGCATGACGAAAAAAGCGGCGGAGCATGTAGCGGCGCGGTTTGAGGCGCTGGGCTATGCGCCGCAGACGACCCGAAAGGACGGCGTGCTCGTCTGCCTCGGCGGCCGGGATCGGGAAAACGGCCTGCTGCTGGAGGCACACATGGATACCCTCGGCGGTATGGTCTGTCAGATCAAGGCGAACGGGCGGCTGAAAATCACGCCCATCGGCGGCCTGCGCGCCGAAAACGTGGAGACGGAGAATTGCCGCGTCGTTACCAAGTTCGACGGCGTGATCGAGGGCACGGCGCAGCTCATCAACGCATCCACCCACGTCAACGAGAAATACGCCGATACGCAGCGCACGTTTGACACGGTTGAAATCGTGCTCGATGAGCCGGTGGCCGACGCGGAGGACGTGAATAAGCTCGGCGTCTGCACGGGCGATTACGTCTGCTTCGAGCCGCGCACCCGCGTGACGCAGAGCGGCTACATCAAGAGCCGCTTCCTCGACGACAAGCTGAGCGTCGGGATTCTGCTGGGCTACGCGAAATATTTGAAGGACGAGCAGATCACGCCGGAGCGCGCGGTCTATGTGCACGTCACCTCGTTTGAGGAGGTCGGCCACGGCGGCAGCGCGAGCGTGCCCGCGGGCGTGACGGAGGCCATCTCTGTGGACATGGGCTGCGTCGGCGAGGGGCTGACCTGCGACGAGCGCATGGTTTCCATCTGCGCGAAGGACAGCGGCGGCCCGTATCATTACGACGTGGTGCGCGGGCTGATTGCGGCAGCAGAGAAGATGGGCGCGCCCTACGCGGTGGACGTCTATCCGCGCTACGGCAGCGACGTGGAGGCGACCCTCCGCGCGGGCTACGATATCCGCCACGGCCTGATCGGTTCGGGCGTGTATGCCTCCCACGGCTATGAGCGCAGCCATGTGGAAGGCGCGCTGGCCACGCTCAAGACGCTGATCGGGTATGTGGGGTAAGGCGTAACGCGCGTTTCCCGATGGGGTTTACCCGAAGAAAAATAAAAATGCTCCCCGCGCCCTCGGAAATGGAGGAAACGCGGGGAGCGTTTTTGGATGCAGTAAATGAGAAAATCCGGGATTTCGCACAAATTCCGATAACGGGCGCGCGATGCGCGCCCCTACAACGTTGCGGAAACAACAACGGCGCATTGTGCCACCGTACCCGTAGGGGCGCGCATTGCGCGCCCGCGTTTCATTTGCTTTGGCAAAGGATCGGGCTCAGCCCGCGTTCGCTTCGCGCGCTTTGAGCTGGCGCAGAATCCCGCTCATCATGGCGATGCACAGCGCCAGCGTGCAGATATCCGCGACGGGTTGGCTGATCTGGATGCCGAGCAGACCGAAGACGCGCGGGAAGATCAGCAGCGCCGGGATGAGGAAGATGCCCTGACGCGCGGTGGAGATGATCGTGGAGCGCACGCCGTAGCCGATGGCCTGCGTGAACATGTTGCACATGGTGATATAGCCCCAGAGCGGCAGGGTCAGAAGCTGGAGGCGCAGGGCGAAGGTGCCGATTTCGATGACCTGCGGATCGTCGCGGCGGAACAGGGCGATGATCTGGCCGGAGAACGGCAGGGAGATGACGCACAGCACGACCAGAATGACGGTCACGACCTTCACGCAGAACCAGAAGGCCTCGCGCACGCGCCTGAACTTGCCCGCGCCGTAGGAGAAGCCGCAGACCGGCTGGAAGCCCTGACCGAAGCCGATGACGGAGGAATTGATGAACATCGCGTAGCGACAGACGATGGACATGGCGGCAATCGCCGCGTCGCCGTAAACCCCTGCCGCGTTGTTGAGCAGGATGTTCGAAATGCTCGCGATGCCCTGACGGCCGAGGGAGGGAATGCCGTTGTAGCAGATGCCACCGTAGATCCGAAGGCTGGGCTTGAAATGCGAAAAACGGATGGAAAGCGCGTCCGCCTTCGTGTTGCACATCGTCAGCAGGATGCAGAAGCTGACGACCTGCGAGAGCGCCGTCGCCAGCGCCGCGCCCGCCGTGCCCATATCCAGCGCGAAGATGAGGATGGGGTCGAGCACGATGTTGAGAATACCGCCCGCGGTGATGCCGACCATGCCGTACATCGTCAGCCCCTCAAAGCGCAGCAGGTTGTTCATCACGAACGAGCACATCATAAACGGCATGGCGTAGAAGATGTAGGTGGCATAATCCTTGGCGTAGGGGGCGATGGTCTCCGTCGAGCCGAGGAAGCGAACGACGGCGTCGATGTTCGTCAGGCTGAAAAACGCCAGAATGACGCCCACGATGAACGCCGTGAAGAACGACGTGGAGGCGTAGGCGTCGGCCTTTTCGCGATTGCCCGCGCCGAGCGCCTGGCTGACGTGCGTGCCCGCGCCCATGCCGATCATAAAGGAGACGGCCTGAATGATCGCCATGGCGGAGAAGATGACGCCCACCGCGCCGGAAGCGGAGGTGCCGAGCTGGCTGACGAAGAAGGTATCAGCCATGTTGTAAATGTTGGTGATGAGCATGGAGATGATCGTCGGCACGGCGAGCTTCGGGATGACGCGGCTCACCGGGTCGCAGAGGAGCATGTGGTTGCGCTGTTCGGCTGTCATGGATTTCATGGCTTAATTCTCCTTGGCTTCAGTAATGTTTTAACAGATGGACGGGTTGAAATCAGAGTAGATACCCCGCCAGCGAGAGCGCGAGGCTCAGCGCCAGCGCGGCCAGAACGTCGCTGAGATCATGCTGGCCGGAGAGCACGCGCAGGCCGCCGATCAGCGCGCAGAGCAGCGCCATGCAGACGACGACCGCCGGACGCGGAAAGATGTAGACGACGGCGCAGGCGATGGCGGCGGCGCTGGCGGTGTGGCGGCTGGGCATGCTTTTGCCCTTGCCGGGGCTGTATGCGCCGACGGGCGGCGCGCCGTAGCGATCGTAGGGGCGCTGCTTGCCGAGCAGCGGGCGCAGCGCCGTCACCACGGCGAAACAGGCAGCGGGGACGAGTACCGCGCGGACGATGCGCCCGTCGCCGGTGAACATCAGATACAGAAGCGACGCGCAGTAAATCGCCGCGCAGAGCAGCGTCGGCGCGCGGAGCGCCTTTGCCCTGCCCGGCAGGCGGTCAGCGGCGCGGCGCGTGGCCTCGGTCATGCGAATGTATTGCTCGCGGGTCATAAACGGCCTCCTTGACTGAACGGGGGAAGATCGGTATAATAAAACCATTGGATCGGGCGCGCCGCCTGTGCGGAAGCGCCCCGGAAAGGATCAATATGCTTGAAAAGATGAAGGCCGCCATTTTCGATATGGACGGCACACTGCTCGATTCCATGACCCAGTGGCGCAGGATGAACGGCGCGTTCGTCCGCGAAATGGGCATCGAGCCGACGGAAAAACAGGAAGCGGACATGATGTCCATGTCCGGCACGATGGTCGTGGATTATTTCAGGAGCGAGTTCGGGGTCGATACCGATTTTGAGGCGCTCTGCGCCAGAGCCTGCGAGGCGATGGAGCCTGTTTACAGCGGCGGCGTGCCGCATAAGCCCGGCGCGGCGGCCTATTTGAAGCGCCTGCGCGCGCGGGGCGTGAAATGCGTCATCGCGACGGCGACGCCCGCCCGATTGGCGATGATCGGCCTCAACTGCGCGAATCTGGTCAGCGATCTGGATTATATTTTCACCACCGACATGCTGAACCTCAACAAGAGCCAGAATGCGTTCTTTGAGCGCGTGAGCGAGATCATCGGCGTACCGAAGGAAGACTGCGTCATGTTTGAGGATTCGCTGTATGCCATGCAGGGCGCGAGAAACGCGGGGCTCGGCGTGGTCGGCATCACGGACGCGACCAACGCGCGCGACCGCGAGGCGATTCGCGCCTGCTGCGACGCGGTGATTGATTCCTTTGACGAACTGCCGTAACCGGCACGTTTTTTTCGCTGATTTTGCTTTGGGTCGCCCCATCCCCAAACCTCCCTCCTCGAGGGAGGGGGACCGCCCGCAGGCGGTGGAAGGAGTAAGTTTTTACGCCGATTCTTTCATTTTAGCACTTTTCAGGAGCCGCGTCAAACCCCGGAACGGAAATGGGGCTGTTCCGACTGAAAAAATGTGATGTGATGGCTTGTAAAGACCGGCGGAAGGTTTCAAGCGAAGACGAAGGGAGCAGTTGCCATGCCGGAGGATTGGAAACGGGCGCTGGAGCGCCGTCTGGCCGATGTGCCCAGAGGCGAGGTGCTCATTCGGGCGGCCTCGGGCGCGCCGCTTTTCCCGCCGCCCGCCTGCGCCTGTATCGGGCGGGACGAGAAGGGGCGGCTGGATATCTGGCCGCTGTACCCCGGCGTGGAGCTGACCCTGCAGGCTTACAGCGCGAAATCGGTTGCCTTTCACCACGATGTGCCCGGCGCGGCGATGCTGGAAATCAACCATTGCTACGCCGGGCGCGTCGGTTATACCAGCGGCGCGGAACCGGCGCTGTATCTGGGCGAGGGGGATCTCTCGCTCCACGGGCTGCATACCGGCGTCGAATCGGTGATGCAGTTTCCGTTTGACGGCTATCTGGGGTTCAGCTTCCGCGTTGACGTCGCGCGGCTGGATGAGGAGCGCCCGGCGTTTATGCGAGAGGCGGGCGTTTCCGGCGCGCAGATTCTGGCGCGGTTCTGCGGAGAAAACGGGTTTTCCGTGCTCTCCTCGGCGGAGCAGGTCGGCGCGCTGCTCGACCCGCTCTACACCCTGCCCGAGCGCCTGCTGATTCCATACGCCAAGCTCAAGTTTCAGGAGCTGATGCTGCTGCTGAGCGTCATGGATGCGCCGCCCGTGACCCAAAGCGCCTATCAGGCGGAGCAGATCGCGCTCATCCGGCGGATTCACGACCAGATGATGTCGGATATGAGCCAGCGCTGCACGATTGAGATGCTCTCCCAGCAATACCACATCAACACATCGACGCTCAAGAGCCTGTTCAAAACTGTCTATGGCCAGCCGCTCGCCGCGCACATGAAGGAGCACCGCATGGAATACGCCGCGCGGCTTTTGCGCACGACGACGGATTCCCTCGCGGAGATCGCGGAAAAGGTCGGCTACGAGAGCCAGAGCAAGCTGACCGCCGCGTTCAAGAGCGCCTATGGCGTTCTGCCCAGCGAATACCGGAAGGAGAAAAAAGAAAACAGCCGCCCTTGACGAACGGCTGAAACGATGTTATACTATAGGCACAGCAGCGGGCTTTTACAGAGCGTTAGCCCTGCTTGTCGGAGGAAACATGATGTCGGTCATGTTCCTCCTTTTTCTTTTGCAAGTCTTCCAGCGTCTCACGAAGCACGAATGCGACGATGCAGATGCCGGATATCGCAAGCAGAAGGTTCGGCATGGCTTTCACCTCCCTTCGGTTTGATTCCGAGTTGGAATGGTGTCAAGTCCGCGCCGTGCCTGTCGGTAAAACCGACGTAAAATATTATAGCACGGTATTTAGCGCTAAACAAGCCTGCCGTTGCGCTTTAACCAGCATCGAAAAAGATTTTTCGATATTCACAACAGGCGCGCAATGCACACCCCTGCATGAACGAGGGCAAAACCCCGTTGTAGGGGCGCGCATCGCGCACCTGCGTTTATATTGTCTCCATATTCGTCTCGCGCCCGTTACAGATTATGCACCCGCAGCGCGCGAATCGCGTTGAGCACCGCCAGCACCATCACGCCGACGTCGGCGAAAATCGCCGCCCACATGTTCGCCAGACCCAGCGCGCCGAGCGCGAGGCAGGCGAATTTGACCGCCAGCGCGAAGACGATGTTCTGATACACGATGCCGATGCATTTGCGGGAGATGCGGATGGCCTTGGCGATTTTCAGCGGGTCGTCGTCCATCAGCACGACGTCCGCCGCCTCGATGGCTGCGTCCGAACCCATCGCGCCCATGGCGATGCCGATATCTGCGCGGCTGAGCACCGGCGCGTCGTTGATGCCGTCGCCGACGAACGCCAGCTTATCCTTTCCGCCCTTGCCGGCGAGCAGCGTTTCGACCTGCGCCACCTTGTCGGCGGGCAGCAGCTCACTGTGCACCTCGTCCACGCCCAGCGCCCCGGCGACCTGATCGGCCACGCGGCGGCTGTCGCCGGTGAGCATGACGGTCTTTTCCACACCGGCATGCTTGAGCCGCTTGATGGCCTCTTTAGCGTGCGGCTTCACCACGTCGGAAATCACGATGTGCCCCGCGTACTGCCCGTCGATGGCGATGTGGATGATCGTGCCGACGCTGTGGCAGCCGATAAACGGAATGCCGCGCAGCGCCATCAGCTTGTCGTTGCCCGCCAGCACGGCGTGGCCATCCACCACGGCGGAAACGCCCTTGCCGCTGATCTCCTGAATGTCGCGCACGCGGTCGCGGTCGATGGCCTTGCCGTAGGCGCGCTGGAGGCTCTTGCTGATGGGGTGAGAGGAGGCACATTCCGCCAGCGCCGCGTATTCCAGCAGCTTTTCGTTCTCCATCTCGCTGTGGTGAACGCCGCTGACCTCGAAAACGCCCTGCGTCAGCGTGCCGGTTTTGTCAAAGACGACCGTTTTGACCTTGGACAGCGTTTCCAGATAGTTCGAGCCCTTAATCAGCACGCCCTCTTTGCTCGCGCCGCCGATGCCCGCGAAGAAGCTCAGCGGGATGCTGATGACCAGCGCGCAGGGGCAGGAGATGACCAGAAACGTCAGCGCGCGGTAAACCCAATCGCCCCACTGCGCCGGATGCCCCAGCATCAACCGGACAACGGGCGGCAGAACCGCCAGCGCCAGCGCGCCGTAGCAGACGGCGGGCGTATACACGCGGGCGAATTTGGAAATGAAGTTTTCGGATTTGGATTTGTGGGAGCTGGAATCCTCGACCAGCTCGAGGATTTTGGAGACGGTGGATTCGCCGAAGGCCTTCGTCGTCTGAATCCGCAGCACGCCGGTCATGTTGATGCAGCCGCTGATGACCTCGTCGCCCGCCTTTGCGTCGCGGGGCAGGCTCTCGCCGGTCAGCGCGCTTGTGTTCAGGCTGGACGCGCCGGAGAGGATCACGCCGTCCAGCGGCACCTTTTCGCCCGGCTGCACGACGATCACGCTGCCGATCTCCACCTCGTCCGGATCGACCTTTTCAAGCTGGCCGTCGCGCTCGATGTTCGCATAATCCGGGCGGATATCCATCAGCGCGCTGATGTTGCGGCGGCTCTTGCCGACGGCGTAGCTCTGAAACAGCTCGCCGATCTGATAAAACAGCATGACGGCGATGGCTTCCACATAGTCGCCGCTGCGCGAGACGATCGCCAGCGCGAACGCGCCGACGGTGGCCACGGCCATCAGAAAGTTTTCGTCGAACACCTGACGGTTCAAAATGCCCCGCCACGCCTTTTTCAGAATGTCATAGCCGATGACCAGATAGGCGACCAGATACAGCGCAAGCTGCAAAACGCCGGTCACGGGGATCAGCTTCAGCGCGATCAGCATGGCCGCAGCGGTCAGGATGCGCGCGAGCATCTTTTTTTGCTTCCTGTTCATGGTTTGATCTCCTTCGATTCAGCGCCGGTTTGAGGATGCGGGCGGATCAGCCCAGCTCGATCTCGCAATCCGGCTCCACCTTGCGGCAGGCCTTGAGCACCGCCTGCATGACCTGCTTTGCGTCCGCGCCCTCGGCGAACTCGACGATCATCTTCTGGGTCATAAAATTGACGGTCGCGCCGGCCACGCCGTCGGTCTTGCGGGCGGCTTCTTCCATCAGGTTGGCGCAGTTGGCGCAGTCCACTTCGATCTTATAGCTCTTTTTCATGTCGATGACTCCTTTTCGTTTCATACTAATTCTTGTTAAAATGGCTTAATCCGCGCACCATCTTTTTCGCTCTGACTTTGCCTCGTTCCGTTCAACGTACCTCCAGTACGCCTCACTTCACTTGGCTTCGTCAGAACAAAA
>ERZ857480.85973-NODE-133271-length-56071-cov-10.9773_pt1 | contig 56071 bp, 52 predicted proteins | sample MGYA00519767_ERZ857480 | MGnify/ENA primary metagenome ERZ857480 (study PRJEB31778, sample SAMEA3449210) | human gut metagenome | biome: human gut; feature: human-associated habitat; material: faeces | place: United Kingdom | collected 2010/2012 ...
CGCCCTGCCTGATATAAGGATGATAAGGATGACGGTTTCCGCATGGCTCTCAGCTGCCGCAAAAAACAGTAAAAGCGATGATCCAAATGGTCATCGCTTCTGTGACAAAAAATCCGTTACGCAAAAAGTGTCAAAACCCCATGCGCAGCACATCTTCCTTTCTCTTCTCTGTCCGATATGTTTCGGATGCTGCCCTGCTTCGGTCTTTGCTTTGCTTGGTTTGTAGGTCTTCTGACTCATCTATTCAGGCTGCGCGTCTGATCGCCGCTTACGATCTCGCGCCTTACTGCCAACGCATTGCTTCAGCCTTCTCTCTGAGCCATGACAGCTCTTCCAATGACCGATTTTCATCGCACGCAAGATTTGCCTTGCATGGAAACAATCCTTTAGAAATACAGCTACTTTTCAAATCCTATCTTTCCCTTGCTCTTGCCGAGAAAGCAGATTCTTTCCGTGTCCGGGACTCTCACCCGATTCCCTTGTTCAGCGAACAAGCATGCGTGTCCGATTAGTCGGGTCGCGCATTTGCCACAAAAGCCATAGTATGTAATTTTAGACAAAAATAGAGACTTCTCCTGCCCGGCTAAATGCCAAACAAAAGAAGTCCTGATTTCGTTAAATATTCTGTTTTATTGCACGCAAAAACTACAGACTTATAAGTCTGCTTGCTTGCTTGCTTGCTTGCTTGCTTGCTTGCTTGCTTGCTTGCTTGCTTGCGCAAGAATCATGCCATTTTCAAATCGTTTTGCGTACATGTTTGATTTCCTCGTATTTCCAAAATCCACTCTCATTCTACACCAAGTCTTCACACTTGTAAAGAGAAATCTTGCTGCAATCATTTTTTTATGGGATTTTGATTTTTTCGGCGTATCGATATTTCCTACATACAAAAAACGCTGTATCGCTACAACGCTTTTGTCTTACTCGGATAATCCTTTCGAATATCAGCAAATGTCGCTTGTACGGATTTTGTTCTTCCGTTTTGCATGTCATCGTAGCCCTTTTGAAGCTCTGCGTCCATTTGTTCGGCAGAAAGCGTACTTGCATCGAGCAGTATATTGGCTGGCATTTTTACGTCAAAAGGTAATCCTCGTCTAAGAATAATCTGCTTATAGAACATTGTAATTGCATTGAAAGTATGCGTACTTTTATCTTTTGGTTCAGATCAATATCCGGTTCCCAGTCCGAAGTATGCTCTGACGCGCTGCATGGTCTTTTGCGCGATGGCATCGGCTTTTTCCGCGCCATCGTTTAAGATCGTCAGCAGCTCCTCGGAATTACGGATGGCTTCGTATCTTTCTTTGATCGGCGCAAGCGACTCTACGGTCACTTCCACCAGATCTTTTTTGAAGTCGCCGTAGCCCCTGCCCTCGTACATGGTTTCCAGCTCGGCAACGGACTTGCCGGCGAGCACGCTGTAAATGTTCAGCAGATTGCTGATGCCCGGCTTGTTTTCTGCGTCGAATTTGACTACGCCGTCGGAGTCGGTCGTCGCCTTCATAATCGACTTTTTAATCTTGGATGGTTCATCGAGCAGGGAAATGCGGGAGTGTACGTTCTCTGCGCTCTTGCTCATCTTTTTGGTCGGATCATCCAGCGCCATGATGCGCGCGCCCTCTTTGAGGAATCTGCCGTCCGGTACGAGGAATACATTGCCCTTGCCGTCCACGCCTTTGGTCTTTTTATCGCCGTATTTATTGTTGACGCGAATCGCCAAGTCGCGCGTCAGCTCGATATGCTGCTTTTGGTCATTGCCGACCGGAACGATGTCCGTATCGTACAGGAGAATATCCGCCGCCATCAAAACCGGATAAGTCAAAAGTCCCGCGCCGACAGATTCCTTGCCCTGACTCTTTGCCTTGAACTGCGTCATGCGGAACAGCTCGCCTGTGTTCGCGCAGCAGTTCAAAATCCAGCCAAGCTCCGCGTGTCCCGGCACCTGCGACTGCACGAAGACGATGGATTTTTTCGGATCGACGCCGACAGCCAGATAGAGTGCCGCGACGTCCAAAATGTGCTCCTTGAGCATCTTCGGCTCCTGCGGTACGGTGATCGCGTGTTCATCTACGATGCAGTAGATGCATTCGTGATCCTCCTGCAGCTCCACGAATTGCTTGAGCGCCCCAAGATAGTTTCCTAAATGGATATTTCCGGTAGGCTGTACGCCTGAAAAAACTCTTTTCATATGATTTTTTATTCCCTTCCCATCGGTGCCGTCCGCCCTGCGGTACCTCATCGATGTCTCTCAATGTCTGTTTAATTCCTTTTTGAATGCCTCGATGATGGCCCTTTCCGAACGGGAAACTGTCATCTGCGAAATACCGAGCTCTTTTGCGATCTGCGACTGTGATTTGTTATGTAAAAACCGTTCCCGGAAGATAAATCGATAGGTGTCGCTGAAACCGGAGAGTACGTGGTTGATGATTTCGCCGAGTTCCACGCGTTCGTAACCGGAATCCTCAAAGCCGATATAGCGCTCCAGCGCATTCGCTTCAGCTTCTTCATCCGAAGACGCGCCCATGCCGTCCAGAGAATAGGTTCCGTAGGCCTTGGCGCTCTCCATCGCCTGCATGATCTGCTCATGTGTAAAGCCGGTTTCCTTCGAGATTTCCTCTACATCCGGCGCGCGGCCAAGCTGCGTGGTCAGGCGCTCTTTGGCTTCCTGCACCTTACCCGCCGTTTCCTTAAGGCGGCGCGGCACCTTCAGGCTCCACTCCTTGTCGCGAAAATACTTTTTAATTTCTCCGAGGATGGTCGGTGTCGCGAAGCTGCGGAATTCAAAGCCTTTGTCCGGATCAAATCTTTCGACAGCCGAAACCAGAGCAATGGCGCCGACCTGATACAGGTCATCATAATCCACGCCTTTGCCCAGATATTTTCGGATCAGAATATCCACAATATACAGATTCTCTTCCACCAGCTTATTGCGAAGCTCAATGGTAGGATGCGCTTTGTATTCTCTAAATTCTTCGCTTATTTTTGTTTGTTGCGTCATTTTTTCTTTTTTACCATTCGAATGGTTTTTTTACCTTCCGGATTTTCAATCAGCTCCGCGCTTGTCATCAGTGTTCGAATGACAAAGACGCCGATATCGCCTTCATTCGGACAATCCATGCATTTCATGGTGACAAGGTTCTTGTTAAATTCTTCTTTGCCGGTATCGGTGATGGAGATCGTGAGCTCCTCCTCGCCTACAATGCATTCCAGCGTGTACTCTCCGGCCACGCCGTCCTTGCCATGGCAGCAGATTGCCTTGCAGGCCTCCTGCACTGAGGTTTTGATGTCCTCGATCTCTTCAAAATTAAATCCGGCAGTATCCGCGATCGACCCAAGCGCCAGTCTGACCATCGTCAGATATTCGGGTTTTCCGGGGATAATAAATTTGATTGTATCTGCCATCTTTTTAGGACCTCCCTTTTATGTCACTCCTATATTTTGCCGCGAAAATCAAAGCTTCATCTGCTCCTGATCTTCTCCGGACTCCTTCTCTTTGGTAGCGGCCTGCTTCTTCTCGCCGCTCTCTCCGTCCAGCTCATCCTCCTTGATGACCTTCGCGAGCGCGATAATGTTGGCATCCTCTCCGACATTCATCATCTTCACGCCCTGTGTCGCGCGGCCGAGCTTGGAGATTTCTTTCGCCGCCATGCGGATGATGATGCCGTCGGAATTGATCAAAAGGATATCGTCATCCTCATCTACCGCCATCGCGCCGACCAGTTCGCCGGTCTTTTTGAACTTCGCCTTATCGTAGGTCAAAAGACCCTTGCCGCCTCTGACTTGAATCTTGTAATCCTCAACCTTGGTCCGTTTGCCGAAGCCCTTTTGGGTAACGACCAAAAGTTCCTGTCCCGGCTCCACAAGCTCCATCGCGACAACTTCATCATCCGCATCGAGCTTGATGGCTCTCACACCACCGGCGATCCTGCCCATCGGACGTACATCGTCCTCCGAGAAGCAGATGCACTTGCCCTGCTTGGTCACAATGATGACGTTATTGGTGCCGGAGGTCTGCTTAATGCCGATCAGTTCATCGCCGTCCTTGAGGTTCATCGCGATCAGACCGGTCTTGCGGTTCGTATCAAACTGCGAAAGCGCGGTCTTTTTGATCGTGCCCTGCTTCGTAACCGCGATCAGATACTTATCCTCCGCGAATTCCTGAATCGGAATCACCGCGGTGATGCGCTCTCTCTGCATCAGATTGAGGAAGTTGACCGCAGGCGTTCCCTTGGCGGTTCTGGTTGCCTCCGGTATCTCGTAGGCTTTGATCTTATGCGCCTTGCCGGTATTGGTAAAGAACATCAGATAATCGTGCGTCGAGGTCATGATCATGTTCTTGACAAAATCGTTTTCGCGGGTCGTGATGCCGGTTACGCCCTTGCCGCCGCGCTTCTGCGACTTATAGGTATCGACCGGAACACGCTTGATATATCCAAGGTGTGTAAGCGTAATGCAGACGTTTTCTTCTTCGATCAGATCTTCCTCGTCGATTTCGCTCTCCGCGCGCTTGATCTTGGTTCTGCGCTTATCGCCCCATTTTTCTTTGATCTCGGTCAGCTCATCCTTGACCACGCCCATCAGCTTATGTTCATCGGCAAGCAGCTCGTTGTAGTAAGCGATCTTCTTTAAGAGATCCTGATATTCGTTTTCGATCTTCTCTTTTTCCAAGCCCTGCAGTCTTCTCAGCTGCATATCGAGAATCGCCTGCGCCTGGATCTCGGATAAGCCGAAGCGCTCCATCAGTTTTTCCTTGGCGTCGTTATAGCTGTTTCTGATGATATGAATGATTTCATCGATATTGTCGAGCGCGATACGGTAGCCCTCTAAAATGTGGGCTCTGGCCTCAGCCTTCTTTTTATCGTAAATCGTTCTTCTGGTGACGACTTCCTTTTGATGCTTAAGGTATTCGTCAAGGATCTCGCGCAGGTTCAGGATGCGCGGTTTCCCGTTCACGATTGCCAGCATGATCATGGAGATCGTTTCCTGCATCTGCGTGTGTTTGTATAGTCTGTTCAGGATGATATGCGCGTTGGCATCTTTTTTGAGTTCGATGACAATGCGCATGCCCTTGCGGTTGGATTCGTCCCGGATCTCGGAGATGCCTTCAAGACGCTTCTCCTTGACCATCTCTGCCATCTTTTCGATCAGTCTCGCCTTGTTGACCTGATATGGAATCTCGGTAACGATAATCTGCTGTCTGCCGCGGCTCGTTTCTTCAATTTCGCTGACAGCGCGCACGATAACCTTGCCCTGTCCTGTGCGGTAAGCCTCCTTGGCAGCGTTCTTGCCCATGATCACCGCGCCGGTCGGAAAATCCGGTCCCTTAACGATGTTCGTCAGATCGTCGATCGTGCAGTCCGGCTCGTCAATGATCTTGATTGCAGCGTCTATGGTTTCCGCCAGATTATGCGGTGGGATCGAGGTTGCCATACCGACGGCGATACCGTTAGAGCCGTTAACCAGGAGATTCGGGAATCTGGACGGCAGTACCACCGGTTCTTTTTCTTCCCCGTCGAAGTTCGGGATGAAATCGACGGTCTCTTTCTCAATATCGCGCAGCATCTGCAGCGCCAGCGGTGTCATTCTCGCCTCGGTGTAACGCATGGCCGCCGCGCCGTCGCCGTCGACGGAACCGAAGTTGCCGTGGCCGTCCACCAGCGCGTGGCGGATATTCCAAGGCTGCGCCAGTCTGACCATCGCGTCGTATATCGAGGAGTCGCCGTGCGGGTGATATTTACCCATGACTTCACCAACGATACGGGCAGATTTTTTGTGCGGTTTATCCGGCGTTACCCCCAGCTCGCTCATGCCGTAAAGAATTCTTCTGTGTACCGGCTTCAAGCCGTCGCGCACGTCCGGCAGGGCACGACTGACGATGACGCTCATCGCGTAGTCGATATAGGATTGCTTCATTTCGTCATGAATCTCATGCTGAAGCATCTTTTGATCTTCTAATAAAGTTGTCATTTTTTTCGCCCTCCTTCCCTTATGCGTCGATTGTCGCGTACTGCGCGTTGTCTTCAATAAATTTTTTGCGAGGCGGAACCTTATCGCCCATCAGCGTCGTAAAAATCTCATCGGCCGCGGCGCTGTCCTCGAGCGTGATCTGCACGAGCGTTCTGTGATTGAAGTCCATGGTCGTCTCCCAAAGCTGTTCGGCGTCCATTTCACCAAGACCTTTGTAGCGCTGAATATCCGGCTTGCCCGGCTTGTCCGCAATGTCCGTCATCAGTTTCGTCTGCTCTTCCTCACTGTAGGTATAGTAGACCTCTTTGCCTTTTTTGACCTGATACAGCGGCGGCTGCGCAGCGTAAACATAACCTTCCTCAATCAACGGCTTCATATACCGGTAAAAGAAAGTCAAAAGCAGCGTCCGAATATGCGCGCCGTCCACGTCGGCATCGGTCATAATGATGATCTTATGGTAGCGGAGTTTTTCGAGGTTAAAATCTTCGCCGATTCCGCAGCCGAAAGCTGTGATCATATTTTTAATTTCTTCGGAGCTTAAGATGCGGTCCAGTCTTGCTTTTTCGACATTGAGAATCTTGCCTCGCAGCGGCAGGATGGCCTGACGTTTCCGGTCTCTTCCGTCCTTGGCGGAGCCTCCCGCGGAATCACCCTCGACCAAAAAAATCTCAGACAGCGCCGGATCTTTTTCGGAGCAGTCCGCGAGCTTGCCCGGCAGTGAAAAGCTTTCGAGCGCGCCCTTTCTTCTGGTCAGATCTCTGGCCTTTCTGGCTGCCTCTCTGGCACGCGCGGCCCGAATGCATTTTTCGACGATGATCTTTGCCTGCGCCGGATTTTCTTCCAAAAATGCGGTCAGGTTCTCATTGGTTGAGGTTTCGACAAAGCCGCGAATCTCCGGATTGCCGAGCTTCGCCTTGGTCTGTCCTTCAAATTGCGGTTCTGAGAGCTTGACGGATACGATCGCGGTCAGACCTTCACGAACATCCTCGCCGCTGAGCACGTCATTCTCCTTGAGAATCTTGCTTTTCTTTCCGTAATCGTTGAACACTCTGGTCAGCGCGCTCTTAAAGCCGACGATATGCGTACCGCCGTCCGTCGTGTTGATATTATTCGCGTAGCCTAAAATCAGCTCGCTGTAGCTGTCCGTATACTGCATGGCAATTTCGACTTCACAGGTCTCTTTGGATATCTCAAAATAAATGATATCCGGGTGCAGCGGTGTCTTGTTCTGGTTTTGGAATTTGACGAATTCCTTGATGCCACCTTCGTAATGGAAGGTCTCACTGCGCTTCTGTCCCTCGCGCTCGTCCTTGAATATGATCTTAATGCCCTTGTTCAGGAATGCCATCTCTCTGAGGCGATGCTCGAGGGTCGCGAAGTCAAAAACTGTGGTCTCAAAGATTTCCGGATCCGGCCAAAAGGTCGTCTTGGAGCCGGTCTTTTTGGATTCGCCGATAACCTCCAGTTTGGAAACGGTCTTGCCCTTTTCGTAGCATTGTCTGTAAATCTTGCCGTTTCGCTTGATCTCGACTTCCATGTGTGTCGAAAGCGCGTTGACGACGGACGCGCCGACACCGTGCAAACCGCCGGATACCTTGTAGCCTCCGCCGCCGAATTTGCCGCCGGCATGCAGAACCGTATGAATAACTTCAACCGCCGGAATACCAAGCTTCGGATGCTTGTCCACCGGCATACCTCTGCCGTCATCCTCTACCATGACGGAGTTGTCCTTTTGAATCGTGACATGGATCGTTTTGCAATATCCGGCGAGCGCTTCGTCGATACTGTTGTCCACGACTTCATAGACTAGATGATGCAGACCCTTGGCACCTGTACTGCCGATGTACATGCCGGGTCTTTTGCGAACCGCTTCGAGTCCCTCAAGGACCTGTATCTGGGCCGCGTTATACTGACCATTTGTTTTTTCTTCTAGACTCATGTTTTTTCCTCTTTTTTCTGTATTTTTCGACTTTGTTCGACCCTATATTTTGGGATTCGACCTTCGTTTTTTTGTGAGATTTATACAGGGTATAGTATAGCACCGTTAGACGAAAATTTCAATACAAAAAGAGGATTTTGCGCGGTTTTGATAATTTATTTCGAATCATCTTAAAAAACTCGCTGAAATCCTCTGTTTCGCGCCTTTTATTTATTTTTTATTTTTAGATATATATCCTACATTCTTCTGTTTTTCCTTTTGTACAGAAACAGCCCTGCCATTTGCGCGGCGCATACGCCGCACAAACTGATCCAAAGCGGCAGGCAGGCGTGATCGCCGGTCTTCGGAATTTCGATGGTTTCCTCCGGCTTCTGCTGCTGCGTCGGAATCTCCGGTTCTTCACGAGGCACCACCGGAATCTCCGGTTCCTCCGGCGGTGTCACAGGCGGCGTGACGGGGATATCTGTTTTGGTAAATTTCGGGCACACGATCACCTCATAATTCCAGTTCTTTCTTTCCGCGTCCTCAGACGGCAAAAAGACAAGGCAGGAAGAAAGCGTATAGCTGTATCCGTTCTGCCGCGCGCTGCCGCCCACGATGAGATAAAGCCCCTGCTCCAGTTTTTTTCCGTCTTGCGGAAACCGCAGCATACCGTTCTCGTCAGTATAACCGCTATCGACCGGCGCGAGGTTTTCACCTTGCGTCAGTTGACAGAGCTCTTGTGTCAGGTCCCTCCATTCGCTGCCGCTTAATTCGCGAAGCTTCGGCAGCCTTCCGTCGAACGCGGCGTTCGGAATAATCTCCGCCGCTTCCGTAATCCCACCGATTTGGTAGATTTCAAACCCGGCATTCGCGATGCCGCGGTCTCCATCCTTGCAGCTGATGGTAAGCGTCACTTCTTTCGTCGTATCCAAAATGCCGACAGCTTCCGCCTTCACAGGGAAAAACAGCAGCGCTGTCATAAGGAAAAGCATCATACCCTTTATGCGCATGTTTTTCATCCGATTTCCTCCTTTCCTTTTCGTTTTTTTCGTATCAGCAGGCATACCGCAAGCACGAAGCTGCCCGCGATGAGAACGGGAAGCAGCGGAAGTTTTTCACTTTGCGGCTCCTCTCCGCTCTCCTGCCTCTCCTGCGCGGTGTCTGTGTCTGTCAATATACCGCGGATAAGCAGGCGCTGCGTATTCACGCCATAAGGCGTGCAGGTCATCAAGGTGCAGTAATTTTTTTCAGGCTCGATTCGAAGGGCTTCTGTTTCCGTAGGCGCAACCACACAAATCTGTTCGACCTGATAGGTCAGAACACTTCCCAAAATATGCACCGAAAAAGCATCATCCTCTCTCAGCTGATCCAAATCCGTAAACAGTTTCGCGCTCGGCAGTCCCCGATGTCCGGATAGAACGCTGTGCACGCTCTTTCCCTCGATAGGCAGCGAGGTCCAGGACAGGTGCCCCACCCCTTTTTGCAGAACCGCTTCCTCTGTTCCGTGATAAATCGGAAGATAAACCCTGATAGATGGAATTTCGAGGTATCCCATCATCCCGTTTTCGTCCAGCCACAGCTGCTTCCGGTAGCCTTTCGCTTCCTCGCCGGACAGAAAAATTTCCTCCTGCGCCGAGGCCAAAGCGCGATTATAGCGCCGCGCTTTTTTCATTATTTCTGCTTCCTCGCCATGATCCGTCTCTTTGACCGTCGCACGGTAAGAAGCGATGACCCTGCTCGCCATGCTTTCATTCCACAGATTGCTGAGAGAAGGATAAAGCAGGATCGCGATGCCGACAAGCAGGAGAAGTCGGTATCTCCATCTCTTATTTTTTTGCTTCCTCATCTTCTTTTTTGTGCTTGAGCAGGTATCCCGCGCCCATCGTCAGCAGCGCGCCGACCGCGTAAAAAAGCATCGTTCCGCTGCCGCCTGTCGTCGGCAGTTCACCACCGGTCTGATTCAGCACTTCGACGAGATTCTGCGCGAGCTCTGTTTTTTCATTTCCCTGGCACAGATAAGTCTTACCCTCGTGGTCGATTTCGATTTTTACTGGCGCGCTCAGCGGATAATATCCGGCAGGCGCGTTGATTTCCTTGAGGTAATAGTATCCCGCGTCGAGACCTTCTATGACAAAACGACCACTTTGATCCGTCGTGATAGAGGAAATGGTCTGTTCCCCGCTTACAGCAGCGCGATAGATCTGATTTTGCTTCGCGGTCAGTTTCACCGGATTTTGACAGGCTTCATCCGCGTAGAGTATGAATTCCGCGCCGGCGAGCGGGATTCTCTCTTTGACTCCCTCCGCGTTCGCTTCTGTTTCCGTAAATTTATATACGCCGAAGCTCCAGTTAAAGGTCTTTGTTGTTTCTATCGTGGTTTTTCCGTTTTCGCCGTAGGTCAGGTAGACGCTGTTGGTTTCCTCATCGCAGACCTTCGCGTTTTCGTTCAGCAATGCGGCGTAGCAAATCTTCACCACATCGTTGGTATGGATGGTTCCGTTTTCAAAATGAATCTCAAAAGTACAGGCAACATCTTTTTTTCCTTCCTCCTGTCCGGTCAGAATTCGATATCCGCTTGTAAGCGGCGTTTCGGCATTGTTGATATATACACTTACTTCTTCTTTCAAAAATGTCAATCCTGCACTCATCGTATCATGGAATACATAATTGCTCGGATTGCCATCTGCCGCGGTAATCACGCTTTGATAAAGTATTTTATCTCCGATCTCGGCATCATTCTGCTTTCCCCAGCTTCCGGTGCTGTTTTCCTGTACTTCCTTCGTCACGATGGGCTTTTCGTTTTTTTCTTTGATGACGGCCTTCGGATTCGTGGTGTCGATCGCGCACAAAGCGCCGAGACTTGAACGTACAAGATAATAACCGAATGGAAGATTCTTAAATTCCACGCTTGCGGCTCCTGTATTTGTCACTTCCTTGACAGGCGAGATGCTTTGCTCTTGAGCGTATTGTCCCGCGATCGCGACAAAGGCTGCGATATCTTCTGCCTTATCCTTCTCTGCCGCCCATGTAATATGTCCGTCTGTTTCATCTATTTTGAGATAGATATCTTTAATCTGCGCGCTGTTTATAAACCCTTCCCACGCCGCGTTGGCCGTATAGCGATACGCGCTCGGTTCGGTTTCACTGTCTGTATCCAGATCCAAAATACGATAAATGCTGTAAGTTTCTCCGCTCACCGCGTTTTGAACAACAATACTTCCGCTCGTCTTCGCGGCATAGGCTGTGTTTGCCGTGCCCAGGAGCAAAAGCGTGACTAAAATCATGGCTGTCACAAGGTTTCTTTTTTTCATCTCATTCTCCCCTTCTCATTCTTTTTTGAATTATATTCTCGCAGCAGCGCCATCAAAATCAAAAAGCAGCCCACCGCTGTGAATATCGTGTTTCCTCCCGCTCCCGTTTCCGGAAGCTCATATCCTGCCCGGTTGATGATTTGTATTGGATGAGCGGTATCAAGCTCCGTTTCGCTGTTGTCAGAATGTGATACGAAAACCGCTACCTTATCGTAAGCGGCTGTTACGCGGTACTGCTCATTATTTTTTGTGTAACCGGACGGAATTTTTGTTTCAGTCAAGGTATATCGATGACCGGACGGAATTTTTTCAAAGCAAAACGCACCGTTTTCGTCAGATACTGCCTGCATCGGCAAAAGAGATACGCTTCTCTCATCTCCGCGGCAGCGGCAGCAGTGCGCCTCATCGTGTTCCAACGTAAATTCCGCTTCTGCGACCGGTCTGTTTCTTTCATCTGTTTTGACGAAACGCAGCGCGACATCGTAGCCTTTAACAGAAGGAATCGGAAATTCAATTTTTCTTTTTTCGGAAACGACCGTTTGCTGGTTCACTTTTTCTATGATTTGATATGTCATTTTGGTTGGATTGTTGGTCGGATATGAGGTTTCCTCCAAAAATGCCGCGTTTTCGTTTCGCAGTCTGACGCGATACTTGAGTTCATATTGATAGAGTGTCTGCCCGGCTTCTTCTGTTTTTTGATAGCCGGAGCTTTTGAGATCCCAATGAATCGCCTTGGAAGCTGTTTCAAAGTCCGCGGTATTTTCCGCGTACGGCTCATACATGCCATTTAAGGAATTTGATACCAGGTCCTGTGACTTATTATAGAATCCTATAAATTCCACAAACGCGTCGCTGCCGTGCGTCGGCATCGGATCGTTGACCATCCAAATTGCCTTTGCTTTTTGCTGCCGTTCCTCCTGAATCTTTTGGAAAATTTCGGCGTAGGCTTTTTCTAACTCTGATGGATTGCTGCTGTCATAATAAATACCGGAACCGATGCGATTTTTAAGCCAGCTTTGATAGCTCGCCGGCTCGGAGGCGCTGCCGATTTCGTAATTCTCGCTCATTCGATCTACAACCGAAAAATTCTTGCCCGCGGTCTGATCGATATACTTCTGAATGGTCTGTCCGCCGATATCAATGCCGATACTGAAAATTTTGATTCCCTGATTTTTGATCGCGGCTGCGGCTACACCGGCTTTTGCCGCTGCTTTATCGCTGTAACTGGTGCCGTAATTGCAATACTTTCCGGTAACCGCGTCATAAAACACGCCATCCTGTCCCGCACTCCCGCCGCTGCAGTACGGCTGATAGCCTTGATATCCGCTTCGTGTATAAGTGGTCGGGAAACCGTCACTTAAAAAAATGATGTATTGATTTTCGTTTGCGTTGCCCTCCGCGCCGAGCATGTGTTCTGCCATCTTTAAGCCTGCTTCAATGTTGGTAAATCTTTCTTTGCTGCCCGCGTAACCGTTCCGATGAATAATCTCTTCGCTCTTCCTTCTGATTTCATTTTTTAGATCGTTTACATTTTTTTCGCCGCAGTTTTGCATGTTCAAGATTTGATGCGCGTCTGTGTTAAACGCGACATATCCGATTTTGCTAACATCCGAGGACTGCGCCGCGAAATTATCAAAAAAGGCTTCGGCTGCCTGCATTGCTGCTTCATATCTAGTGGTTCCTCCGAAGCTTTCATTCATGGTGTTGGAAATATCCATGACAATGACGACGGCCATATTTGGCTCGCGGCAAAACTCATAAATATCATTTTTTGTTTCCACCTTCAAGGTAATGTCAAAGACATTCTCCAGTTCCGAAGCTGCTATCGTCTTGCTGACCTTAACCCTTCCGTCCTCCGAGACGCGCGATCCGCCGGAGTCTGTAATCTGCACAGCTGACGTTTGTTGATTTTGCTCTGCGTCAGCAATATAAAATCGGAAACCAACCATCAAAACGCACAGCGCGCACACTGCGGCAAATTTTATGATCGGCATGCACTTTCGCATTCCATCACCCCCTGCATGTTATTGCCCTTATTTTAATCTTTTATTTTGTTCGTGAACGATGTTTTTACCTCGATATTTTTGCATGTTTTTTTAATTTCTGACTATTTTATGGATAAAAAGACGGATTTATGCAAAATCCTCTGCTCTTTTTGAAACAAAAAAACTCCCGCGGGAAGCGGGAGGGTGACGAATTGCTGATTCCTTTTTGGAACTATCGCTTTTATTCTTTTATCATTTCCAAAATATCGGATTTTGGGCGATAGCCGACGGCTTTGGTAATAAGCTTTCCATCTCGAAAGACAAGCAGAAGCGGAATACTGGAAACCTGGAATCTTCCGGCAAGCTGCGGCTGTTCATCGACATTGATTTTTACTACTTTGACAGTATCGGCATTTTCCTCGGCGATTTCATGCAGCACCGGAGAAAGCATTTTGCATGGTCCACACCAATCCGCGTAAAAATCCGCCAATACGGTTTTATCTGCTTGTAAAACTTCTTTTTCAAAATTTTCATTTGTAATTTTCATTTCCATTATTTTTCTTTTCCTTTCTCTTCGTCCTCTAAAGATTTATAGTACAGCATACAATGGCAATAACCTTCAAAATTCGGGTCCTCGATTTGTCTTTTAAACTCTTCGCACATACATTTGTTTGCTTCTGTGCGTTCCCTGCGGCATGGACAGTAGCCGCCTGTCTTTTTTAACCCCTCTCGAATCGTCTGCACGATTTCTTTATCCGGATTTAATGTAATTTTCATTTTGTTCACCTCGTTTGTTTTGATACCCTGATTTTATCGCTTTTAAAACCTTTTTTCTGTAACAAAGTCACATTTAAGATTCATTATTTTTCCCTGCGCGCCTCTTTTTGATCTGGAATTCTCAAAAGCCATAAATACAGGCAAATTTTCTTTTAGATTCAGAAGTCTTGCGAAGATACAAAAAAAGACGCCGGGCCGCGTCCTTTTATTTGTCTAATTTCGCAAGTGCCTCTCGGTCGCACAGGATAATCGCTCCGCGCTTTAATTCCACCAGTCCTTCTTCCGAAAACTGTTTTAAAATCCGAGCAACTGCCTCGCGAGCCGAGCTGATATGCAGCGCGATCTGTTCGTGCGTCATACGAATGGTATCAGAACCGACACGTGCCTGCTCCGCGATCAAAAAATTAGCCAAACGTCGATCCAAACCTTGAAACAAAATTTGCTGCATCGACCACATCACATCCGAAAACCGCTGCGTCGCCAATTCATAAAGGAAACAACGTACATAGATATTCTGCTCCTTTAATATAGAAACCATACCTGCAGGAATGATCAAAACTTCCGTATCTTTTTGCGCGGTCATATGCGTTTCAAAGCTGATTTGACTGATCACACAGGAAGTGGCCAGCACGCACACTTCCGTCGGATACAACCTAAAAAGCGTGACTTCTCTTCCCTCGTCGGACAAAAGATAGGTGCGAATCTCACCGCTCGTCAGATAGAGCAGGCCGAGACAATCCTTATCTCCGCTGTAAATATAGGAGCCTTTCGGATATTTTCGCGTCAAAGCGCTGCGCCTGAGTATGTCTTTTTGTTGTGCCGTTAAGGAATTCCAAAATGGAAGTTCTTTGATTCTTTGCTCTTTTTCCATGCTTCTATACCTTTTTAGACTGTGCTGTTACCGCTTGGAGCTGGCGCTGATTTTGCCGCTTTCAACCTGATAAACGCGATAGTGAGGAAATTTTTGAAATAAAATATCCGGTATCTCGGTAGTCGTGATAAAAAGCTGCACATCGGATAAGGTCTTAACCAAAAATTCCTGCCTTTCAAAATCCAGTTCACTCATCACATCATCGAGAAGCAAAATCGGATCCTCGCCCGTTTCCTCCTTGATAATATGGATCTCCGCGAGCTTCAGCGAAAGCGCCGTTGTCCTCTGCTGCCCCTGTGAACCGAAGCTTCTGACATTAATATCATTGATAAAAAATTCTAAATCATCTTTATGCGGACCTTTGGTTGTCGCGCGCTGTCTGAGATCCTGCTCCAGCGATTTTTGGAAAGACTGATATAAAAACTCCTCCTGCTCCTTCTCGGTTTCGCAAAGCTTGACGTTCGGCGCGTAGCACACCTTAAGAGCTTCCTTTTGGTTGGTGATATCCCGATGAATTCCGCTGCTGATCTGATTGATTTTTTTGATAAAACTTTCTCTTTGCAGCATCATGCGGCTGCCGCACGCGGCAAGCTGGCGATCCCAGATATCCAGCACCGCCGGTTCTACCTGTGTTTCCTTCAAATAAGCGTTACGCTGCATGAGGATACGGTGATAGCGTGTGAGATTATCGTAATACAGAGGCTTGATTTGACAAAGCTCTCTATCGATGAATTTTCTTCGTTTTTCCGGCTCTTCCTTGACGATTTTTAAATCCTCAGGTGAAAATATAACCAGATAAACGTGTTCCAAAAGCTCTGAGGCTTTTTTTATCTTCACACCGTCTATTTTCGCTGATTTTTTGGAATCCTTGCTGAGGATAAGCTCCACCGAACCTTCCTCGTCCTCTCGGCAGGTTTCCACAAACACCTTACCGTAATCCTGTCCGAAGCGAATCAGCTCGCTCAATCGATTGGTACGAAAGGATTTGCCGATAGAAGTCAGATAAACAGCCTCAAGAAGATTCGTCTTTCCCTGCGCGTTTTTTCCCAAAATTAAATTAACGCGCGGATCAAAGTTTAAAGAAAGATTTTCGTAATTACGAAAATCCTTCAGTTCTATGCTTTTTATATACATGTTTCTTTTAATTGTTGGTGATTCTGACCGGAAGCACCAGATATTCATAAGCCTCTCCGGTCAGCGGCCGGATCAGGCAAGGGCTGATGGCGGTATTGAACAGCATGACAATTTCTTCATCATCGATAGCCTTCAGCGCGTCGGACAAATATTTGGAATTGAAGCCAATGATAAGGTCACTGCCTTCCTTGGAAACGATAATCTCCTCCTTGACGGTACCTTCCTCTGATTTTGAAGTAATTTCCATATTATGATCTTTGATATCCAGTTTGATCAGATTGTTCTTGCCGATCTTCGCCAAAAGAGAAGCACGCTCAATGCTGTTCATAAAATCGCTCTTGTTGAGCACGACTCTGCATTGGCTGTCCTTCGGCAGGATATCCTCGTATCTGACAAACTGTCCCTCCAAGAGTCTTAAAATTACCTTGGTATCATCGAAAAGGAAGATTGCTTTTTTTGGATTTAAATAGAGATCGACCGCGGTTTCTTCCATCTCGGATTCCGATAAGATTTTGCTGATTTCGTTGAGAATCTTAGCGGGAATGATGATGTCTTTGTCCTTAGCGTTTCTGATTTTTTCTCTGGCGACTGCCATGCGGAAACCGTCCAGCGCGACCATGTGCAGTTCTTCCTCTTTCATCTCAACCAAAACGCCTGTAATCACGCCGCGTGTTTCATCAATACTGGCCGCGAAGGAGGTTTTTTTGATCATATCATTCAGCAGATCGCGTTCAAATACGATTTTGTCTGTAATTTCCTCGTTGTCTTTAATATTCGGAAATTCATCCGCGGCAAAACCAACAATATTAAATTCAGAGTTCGCGCATTGAATCAGAAGATTTGTATTTTGTTCGGACACATGAATCATGCTGTTTGGCAGTTTGCGAATGATGTCACCGAATAATTTAGCCTGTACGACAACTTCGCCTGCTTCAGCACCCTCCACCTCTAATTTTTTTTCGATGGTTAAATCCAAATCCGATGCGGACATGGTTAAAATACCGTCCTCGCTGACCCTGAGCAAGATTCCTTTGAGAATCGGAATGGTTGTTCTGGAAGTGACTGCTTTTGAAACGATATTAAAGGCTTTTGTCAGCACTTGTTGACTGCATGAAAATTTCATTTTTTCCCTCCGCTTATTCTTTTATGATTATATTTTTTGTAGTAATAGTAGTAGTAGGGGGTGTGGAATCTGTGGATAACTCGTCCTCCCTTTGCAAACACTCAAAAAACAATTGTTTCAAATCTGTGGAAAACAGTTTTAAATTATCCTTCATTTGAGGATAAATCTGTGTATAAGTTTTAATCCTTGATTTCTTCTTTAAGCTCTTCTATAAGGGTTTTGAGCGACGGGTCGTTTTTCATTTCGACTTCCACCTTATCGCAGGCATACATAACGGTCGTATAATGCTTGCCGCCAAAATATTCTCCGATCTTTGGCAGAGACAATTCAGTCATATTCCGCATCAGGTACATGGCTATCTGTCTCGGAAAGGCGATGTTATTCGTCTTTTTGGAGGATTCCAGATCTGCCATCTTGATATTGTAGTGTTCACAAACCTTCTTTTTGATTTTTTCCGGCGTGATGGTCATTTCGTTGTTGATCAGAATATCCCGCAAAATACGCTTCGCGAACGCCTTATCCGGCTTTTCGTTGAGCAAGTGAGAAAAGGATACAATACGAATAAAAGCTCCCTCCAGCTCCCTGATATTGTCCTTGATTTTTTCCGCGATCAGACAGATGACATCGTAGAGGTCTTCATCGACCTCGATATCCATATTTTCGGCTTTTTTCATCAAAATCGCGACTCTGGTTTCATAATCCGCAGGTTGAATATCGGCAATCAGATTCCATTGAAAACGGGAGCGCAGACGTTCTTCCAGATTGACCAGCTTGTTCGGCGCGCGGTCGCTGGAAATGATAATCTGACGGTTCAAGTCGTACAAAGTATTAAAGGTGTGGAAAAATTCCTCTTGTGTGTTTTCTTTTCCCTCCAAAAATTGAATATCGTCGATCAAAAGCACATCGACCTTGCGGTATTTGGATTTAAATTCATTCATTTTTTGTTCCCCGATGGCGCGTATCAGCTCATTGGTGAACATTTCCGAGGAAACATAGAGCACATTCATGTCCGGATTTTTTTCTAAAAGGTAGATACCGATGGCATGCATGAGATGTGTTTTGCCGAGTCCTGATCCGCCGTAAATGAACAACGGATTATATGCCTCGGACGGAGATTCCGCGACGGCGAGCGCAGCCGCGTGCGCGTATTTATTACTGCTGCCGACAACGAAATTATCAAAATTATATTTTGGATTGAATATCTTCTGCTTATTGAGCACAGTTTGCGGCGCTTTCACCCTTTTGGGAGTTGTTTCCTCTGCTGAGATTTCTGTTTTCGCCTCTCTCTCATACTCATCGGAATCCTTGAGCACCACGCGAAAATCCTCGCCCATCACCGTCTTGAAGGCGCTCTGCAGATATTGCATGTATCTTTTTTTGATGGTATCGATGATAAAATCTTTTCCTTTGTCGGATTTTAACTCAAGATAGACGATGTTCAAATCGGTGTCAATTTTACGGATGCGCAGCGGTTTGAACCAGGTTTCAAAACTGATTTGTGTTGTGTTTTGCTCAATGATGTCCAAAACGCTCTGCCATATAACAGTTTTATCTTTTTGGTTTTCCATACTTCGACCTTCTTTTTCTTTTTTCCTTCTGTATTTCTATTGTATAGAAAAACTTATCCACAAGCAAGCATGAATTGTGGATAATTGAAAAATAATCTTTTCTCATGGTTATCCACAAGATGTGGATAACTTTATGCATAAGTGAAAATCTGATGCGCCGCAGTCCAAAAAAAGCCTTAAAATGACCGCTTTCGGCTTTTTTTCGAGAATTCGATTCTTGACAAGTTTTTGATTATAGCTTATACTATATAAGCTTATGTGCCGAATTGTAATTTAGATCGGCAAAAATGAAATTTTGAAATTAAGAAAGGAGACTGATTGCTATGAAAATGACTTATCAGCCTAAAAAAAGACAGAGAATGAAAGAACACGGTTTCAGAAAGAGAATGTCCACGAAGAACGGCAGAAACGTGCTCAAGAGAAGAAGAGCGAGAGGCAGAAAGAAATTAACTGCTTAATCTTTTGATGCCGGATATACCGGAGGAACTATGCTGAAAAGAAATGTTTTAAGAAAAAAAAGTGATTTTTCCGCGATTTACAATAAGGGAAAATCCGTCGGAGATCGTTATGTTGTGCTTTTTTACAGAAAAAACGGTCTTACTTATAATCGAACAGGTTTTTTGGCAAGTAAAAAAGTCGGAAACAGTGTGAAAAGGAATCGCGCCAGACGCTTGATGAAAGAGAGTTATCGACAGCTTTCATCCGGACTGCCGCAGGGCGGCTATGATTTTATCATCATCGCCAGAAACACGATTTCCGGTAAAAAATGCGCGGATGTGGAGAAATCTCTTCGCTCTGCCTTTCGTAGAACCGGAGTAATGGAAAAATAATGAAAAGGATTGGAAGTTTTTTTAAACGTTTGATGATATTGGCGATTCGCTTTTATCAAAAATTTATTTCCCCTTTATTTCCGCCTACTTGTCGGTTTTATCCTACCTGCTCCACGTATTTTATTCAGGCACTGGAAAAATACGGAGTTTTGAAAGGTAGCTATCTAGGAATCAAACGAATTTTGAAGTGTCACCCTTGGCATGAGGGAGGCTATGACCCTTTAAAATGATGGAGGAAATGAATGGGAATTATAGCAAAACCATTGAGTTATTTGCTGATTTGGTTATATGATCTTGTTGGAAGCTACGGCATCGCGATCCTCATTCTTACAGTTTTGATCAAGCTTTGTTTGTATCCACTTTACGCGAAGCAGATCAAATCTACTATGAGGATGACGGACGTACAGCCAAAAATCAAGGAAATTCAACAGAAGTACGCCAAAGACAAAGAGATGATGAATGAAAAAATGATGGAGCTGTACAAGGACGAGGGCGTCAGCATGTACGGCGGCTGTCTTCCGATGATCGTGCAGATGTTCATCATCATGGGCTTATTCGCGTTGCTCAGAACGCCGATGTCCTATTTGGATACAAATATGCTCTTCGCGATTCATGAACCTTTCCTTTGGATCAAGGATTTGGCGCAGCCGGATAAATGGATTCTTCCGATATCCGCGGGTGTCGCGACCTTCTTCTCGTTCTCGATGAACAGCTCTATGTCATCGATGGGCGGAAACGCGCAGCAGACCGCGATGATGTCAAAGGTCATGAAATACTTCTTCCCGATTATGATTTTGTGGTTTGCGAGAACTTATCCGGCCGGATTGGCTCTTTATTGGTTCGGCAGCCAGGTAATCCAGATTTTTTACAATCTGAGATTCAACAAACTCAAAAAAGCACAGCAAGAAGCGAAACAGGCAAAAAGTAAAAAGAAAAAATAAGAGCATAAAACATTGGAGGAAAATATAACATGGATTCTTCTGTAAAATGCGCAAAAGATGTGGACAGCGCCGTAAAGCTGGCGCTCGAAGATCTGCAGCTAGGCATAGATGAAGTCGATGTCACTGTTTTAGAAGAGCCTTCACGCGGTTTTTTCGGAATCGGACAAAAACTCGCGCTTGTCAAAGTCGAGAAGAAAAAAGAAGCAAAGGAACCGCCGAAAGAAACAAAAAAACCTGAGGTAAAAAAGGAAAAAAAGCCTGAAAAACCGCAGGCAGCTTTGGAAGAGAAACCGAAGGCCGCAAAAGCAGAAACACCGAAACGCAAAAAAGAGAGAGCTCCAAGAAGAGCTGAAAGAGAAATGCAGGATTTGGAGCCTGTCATTGAAAAAATTCCTGAAGACGAATTGATTGATGTGCAGGATCATGCCGCGCTCAAATTCCTTGAGGAAGTTACAAAGGAAATGGGACTTGATCTGGATATCAAGGCGAAGGCCGGTAAGGAAACGCTGTATATTGATATTCAGGGCAAGGATTCCGGAACAGTAATCGGTAAGCGCGGGCAGACCTTGGACGCGATTCAGTATCTGACCAGCCTTGTCGTGAACAAAGAGCAGTCTGGTTACACGCGTGTTGTGATCGACGCCGAGAATTACAGAGCGAAAAGAGAAAAAACTCTGGAGCTTTTAGCGATCAGACTCGCAAAAAAGGTCGGTAAGACCAAGAGAAGCATCAAGCTTGAGCCTATGAATCCTTACGAACGAAAAGTGATTCACGCAACTCTTCAAAATCACCCTTATGTCACTACCAGAAGTGAGGGACAGGATCCATATAGAAGGGTTATCATTGAATTGAAACACAAATAATCATGTATAGCCCGCTTTTTTGGCGGGCTATTCTTGTATCGCGGCAGAGCCGACGGAAAGGGTGGGAGATTACAGATGGAAGATACCATTGCGGCAATCGCGACAGCGCCCGGAGAGGGCGGTATCGGTATTGTCAGAATCAGCGGAGAAGCTTCCCGCGCGATTTTGGAAAAAATTTTTAGCCGAGTCAAAAAAGAATATCATAAACAGCAGTCTGTAAGTCGGGAAGACGAAAAAAAATATTTTTTCCTGCCGGACGCGATGAGCGAAACCATTGGGCTTCCCATCGAGCCACGCAAGATGCATTACGGATTTATCTATGATAATTTTAGCGGGGAACTGATTGATGAGGTGATGGCGGTCTGGTTCAAAGCGCCGTATTCCTACACCGCGGAAGATGTTGTTGAAATACAGTGCCACGGCAGTTTGGTATCGCTGCGCAAAATTCTCGCGCTTACTCTAAAGAACGGTGCGCGGATGGCGGAGGCCGGAGAATTCACCAAACGTGCCTTTCTCAACGGCCGCATAGATTTATCGCAGGCGGAGGCTGTCATCGATTTGATTCGCGCAAAATCCGACAAGAGTTTTGAAAATGCGCTTTCGCAGCTGGAGGGCAGATTTTCAAATGAAATACGCACGCTGCGAAGCATGCTTGTCGATGTTTTGGTTCAGCTGACGGTCAATATCGATTATCCGGATGAGGACATCGAGCAGTTGACCTTTGAGAAACTCACATCGGAGCTTCGAAAAATCAAAGACGCTGTTGACGCGCTGCTTGCTACCTCCGCGACAGGAAAAATTTTGCGCGAAGGGATGCAGGTCGCGATCATCGGCAAACCGAATGTCGGTAAATCTTCTCTGATGAATGCGCTGCTCAGAGAAACCCGCGCGATCGTGACAGAGATTCCGGGTACAACCCGTGATACCATCGAGGAGGCGCTTTCGATCCGCGGCATTCCGATTCGCTTGATTGATACAGCGGGAATTCGTGAAACAGAAGATGTCATCGAAAAAATCGGCATCGAAAAAAGTAAAGAATCCTTCCAACGCGCCGATCTGGTTATCTTTATGCTTGACCGCAGCATCGCGCTTGAGGAGGAAGATCTCGAAATCATCCGGCATTTAGATGGCAAAAAGACCATCGTGATTTTGAACAAAACCGATCTTCCACCGGTTGTGAGCGACGAGGAAGCGCGCGCGCTGCTGCCGGAGGCTGTTTTGATAGAGGCCGCGGTCGGACAGAATATCGGCATTACAAAATTAGAGGATGCCATCGAAAATTTGGTTTACGGCGGCAGAGTGAAACAGCAGGACAGTGTTCTGGTGAGCAATGTACGCCATATTGCTCTGCTGGAAGAAGCGGGACGCTCGCTCGGCGACGCGATCGGCATGGCGGAGTGTATGCAGCCGCTCGAGTTTTTGGAAATCGACGTCAACCACGCCTATGAACTTCTTGGAGAAATTATCGGCGAGGCGGTTGGAGATGATATTATAGAAGAAGTTTTTGCGAGATTTTGTCTCGGAAAATAGAGTTTTCGGACAAAACAGAAGAAGAAAGACGGAAAAATTATGGAAAAAATTTTGATGGGCGATTACGATGTGATCGTCGTCGGCGCGGGTCACGCAGGATGTGAGGCGGCGCTCGCCGCGGCAAGAATGGGAAAAAAGACCTTGATGTTTTCCATCAATTTAGAGGCAATCGCGATGATGCCATGTAATCCTTCCATCGGTGGAACGGGAAAGGGACATTTGGTCAGAGAAATCGACGCGCTCGGCGGCGAGATGGGTGTCAATATCGACAAGACTTTCATCCAGAGCAAGATGCTCAATACAGCAAAGGGTCCGGCGGTACATTCCCTGCGCGCGCAGGCTGATAAACACCGTTATCATACCGAAATGAAAAAGACGATCGAGCAGCAGCCGAATCTGGACATGAAGCAGGGAGAAGTCACTGATCTGATCGTTGAAAACGGCAAGGTCCGCGGTGTTGAAACAAGAACGCACACTTATTATACCGCGAAGGCCGTCGTGCTCGCGACCGGAACCTTCCTGCGCGGCAAGATTTTTATCGGCGACAGTGTCTACGAGAGCGGACCGAACGGTCTCGCGCCGTCCAGAGAGCTTGCCGATAATCTCAGGAAACATGGCATGAAGCTGCGGAGATTCAAGACCGGCACACCGGCGCGTTGTCTGGCTTCCAGCCTGGATTACACCAAAATGATCCCACAGGAGGGTGACGCGAAGATCGTGCCGTTTTCGTTCCTGAGTGATGAAATCGGAGAGAATCGCGCGCTCTGCTGGCTGACCTATACCAACGAGGAAACGCATCGGATCATTCGCGAAAATTTTCATCGGTCGGCGCTGTTCGGCGGTCAGATCGAGGGTATCGGTCCGCGCTATTGTCCGTCGATTGAGGATAAGGTCAATCGCTTTGCGGATAAGGAGCGTCATCAGACTTTCATCGAGCCGGAGGGACTGGACACAGAGGAAATGTATATTCAGGGAATGTCCTCAAGTCTGCCGGAAGATGTACAGCTGGCTTTTTACAAGACAATTGCCGGACTCGAAAAAATCCGCATCACGCGGCCGGCCTATGCCATCGAGTACGATTGTATTGACCCGCAGGATTTGCAGCGCAATTTGGAATATCGCGGTATCGAAAATCTGTTTTGTGCCGGACAGTTTAACGGCAGCTCCGGCTACGAGGAGGCCGCGGCGCAGGGCTTATTGGCCGGCATCAACGCGGCACTGAAAATTTCTGGAAAAAATCCGTTTGTGCTCGGAAGAGACGAGGCTTATATTGGCGTTCTCATCGACGATCTCGTGACCAAAGGTACAAATGAACCTTACAGAATTATGACGTCCAGAGCGGAATATAGACTGGTTCTGAGGCAGGACAACGCGGATCAGCGATTAACGGAAAAATCTTACAGTATCGGACTGGCAACAGAGGCGCGTTATCAGAGGTATTTAGCGAAAAAAGAGGCGGTCGAAGCGGAAACGCGACGCTTATCCGAAAAGACGATCGCGCCGAATGAGGCGAATGCTTTTTTGGAAGCGCGGGGAACCACGCCGATCTCCGGTCGCGTCAGCTTCGCGGAGCTTTTAAAGCGTCCGCAGATTCGCTATGAGGATCTCGCGGAAATCGACGATGAAACCAGACCTTGCCTTTCGCAGCACGCGATCACGCAGCTGGAAGTGCAGATCAAATATGAGGGCTACATTCAAAAACAGCAGCAGCAGATTCTAAAATTCCAAAAGCTCGAAAACAAAAAGCTGCCGCAGGATCTTTGCTACGAAACCTTGGAGGGGCTTCGCAAAGAGGCGGCGCAAAAGCTCAGCCAGCTTAGGCCGGACTCTGTCGGGCAGGCTTCGAGAATCTCCGGCGTATCGCCCGCGGACATTAATGTGCTGCTGATTCATCTGGAAAAAATGAGACGAGGACGGACATGATAAAATTAGAAGAAGCTTTACAGACCTTGAAGATTCCCTATACTCCGCAGATGCTCGCGCAGTTCGCGGCTTATATGGACGGCGTTTTAACATGGAACGAAAAGGTCAATCTGACGCGCATCACAGAGCACGACGAATTTGTGATTAAGCACTTCATCGATTCTGTGATCTGCTGCGGTTTCGACGAATGCAGGCAGGCAAAAACAATTGTGGATGTCGGTACCGGAGGCGGATTTCCGGGAGTACCGCTTGCCATTCTTTTGCCGGATAAACAATTCACCTTGATCGATTCCCTCCAAAAGCGGCTTAAGATTATCGACGAGCTTTGCGCGCGGACGGACATTGAGAACGTGACCACACTGCATGGACGCGCGGAAGATCTGGCGGCGCAGCCAGCCTATCGCCAGCAGTTCGATCTCTGTGTTTCGCGCGCCGTCGCGAATACCGCGGTACTCGCGGAGTATTGTCTGCCGTTTCTCAAGGTCGGCGGATATCTGCTGGCTTACAAGGGGCCGGATGCTGCAACCGAAGCCGCGGAAGCCAAAAAGGCAATCAGCCTGCTCGGCGGCAGTCTAACTGAGATTCGCGGCTGCAATCTCGCGGCTTATGGGTTGGATCACAACATTTTAATCATAAAAAAAGTCAAGGATACCCCGCAAAAATATCCGAGAAAAGCGGGAACTCCGTCGAAGGAACCCTTAAAATAAAAGTTTTAAGGGTTTTTTGTTGTACGAAAGCTCACATCGCGCGCGTGGGAAATGTTATGATTTCCCTATCAGAAAAAGTGTGTGCATTATAAAAAGGGAGGAAAAAATGAAAGTGATACAGGTTCCATTGCGGATGATTCAGCCGAACCCTGAGCAGCCGCGAAAAACTTTTGCGCCGGAGGAGCTCGAAGAACTGGCCGCGTCGATTCGCGAATATGGTGTACTGCAGCCGCTGCTCGTGAAGCGCGGCGCGGACAGAAGTTTGATTTTGATTGCCGGAGAACGACGCTTCCGCGCGGCAGGTCTGGCGGGTCTTGCGAAGGTGCCGGTCATCATGAAAGAGCTGGAGAGCAGGGAGTCGGCTTTGATCTCTCTGGTTGAAAACTTGCAGCGTGAAAATCTGAATTTTTTGGAGGAAGCCAGAGCTTATCAGAAGCTGATGACGGATTTTCATTTGACACAGGGAGAAATAGCTAAAAAAGTAAGTAAACAACAATCCACCATTTCAAACAAAATTCGTGTTCTGAGCCTGCCGGAAGACATGCAGGAGCTCATCATTCAGAATCACTTGACGGAACGGCACGCCAGAGCGCTTTTGAAGCTGCAAAGTGAAACGGATCGTCGGCATGTCCTTGCGCGTGTGGTACAACATCATCTGAACGTAAAGCAGACAGAAAAGCTGATTGAAGACCTGCTGCTGCGTCGAGAAAGCGCGCGCAACGGGAAGGAGAGGATGAAGTATCTGCATTACAAAATTTATGTAAACACACTCAAAAAAGCTTTTAATCAGGTAAAGACGTTGGAAAAAGACGCGAAATTTACGCAGAGCGATATGGGAGAATTCCTTGAAGTTAAGATTATCATTCCAAAGGGAGAGAGATGTTTCACGTGAAACATCTCTCTCCCTTTCGTTTCTCTTTTCTAAAATTGAACAAATAAAACAGTAGAAAAAGCATATAAAATAGTGTATAATAATTTTATTAGACAAATCATAAGAACTTCATCATTGGGAGGAAATATTTTGGGTAAAGCAATCGCAATATTTAACCAGAAGGGCGGCGTAGGCAAAACAACCACCAACATCAATCTCGCGGCTTGCCTCGCGCTCAAGGGAAAAAGGGTGCTGATTTTGGATATCGACCCACAGGGAAATACGACAAGCGGTATCGGGGTATCAAAGAAGAATCTGAACTATACTGTGTATAATATTTTGATCGATAAGAACTTTGACCCGCGCAAAGCCATCCTCAAGACCAAGGTCGAGAATCTTGATTTGATTCCGGCCAGCGTTGATTTGGCAGGTGCGGAGGTAGAACTCGTGGAAATCGAAGGAAGAGAGCGTACCTTAAAAAACGGACTCGACAAAATCAAGGATAATTACGACTATATCTTTATCGATTGTCCGCCGTCACTGGGACTTTTGACGATCAATTCCCTCTCAGCGGTTGACAGCGTTTTGATTCCGATCCAGTGCGAATTCTACGCATTGGAAGGCGTCAGCCAGCTGGTAAGCACGATCGAGCTGGTAAAAAAGAGTCTGAACCCGAATTTGGAAATTCAAGGTGTTATCCTCAGCATGTTTGACGGCAGAACAAATCTTTCGCTGCAGGTGGTGCAGGAGGTAAAAAAATATTTTGGAGGCAAGGTATACGCGACGGTCATTCCGCGTAACGTCAGATTAGCGGAAGCGCCGAGTTACGGCATGCCAATCACGCAATACGACCCAAAATCAAAAGGCGCGGAGGCCTACATGGATTTTGCCGAAGAATTCCTTGATTTAGAAGAGGAGGACCTGTAGCATGGCAGCAAAAAAGGGCGGTCTCGGCAGAGGACTGGATGCGCTGTTCGCGGACGCGGTTCCGGTCTATGAGAACGAAGACGCGGCAAACGATACGTTCAAAGATACAGATAAAAAAACAAGGACAAAAAAAGAGAACGACGCGGAAAAAAACAAGGACGGGGTTCGCTACATCAAACTCCACGACATCATGCCGAATCTCAATCAGCCGCGCAAGACCTTCAAGGAGGAAAAGATTGAGGAGCTGGCGGCTTCTATCAAAGAGCATGGGATCATTCAACCGATTGTTGTCAGAAAACGTGAAAACGGCTACGAGATCGTAGCCGGAGAGCGCAGATGGAGAGCAGCCAGAAAAGCAGAACTGACACAGGTACCTTGTCTGGTCAGAGAACTGAGCGATGAGCAGAATATGCTCTTTGCCATCATCGAGAATATGCAGCGTGAGGACCTCAATCCAATCGAAGAAGCAGAGGGGCTGCAGCGCATGATGCAAACCTTCGGCATGACGCAGGAGCAGGTTTCCAAGAGCGTCGGCAAAAGCCGTCCGTATATCGCGAACGCGCTGCGCCTGTTAAAACTTCCGCAGGAAATCATCGAGCAGATCGCGGAAGGTAACCTTTCGGCGGCACACGGCAGGACGCTGGCAGGGATTGAGGATGACGACGCGAAAGAGAAGCTGTGCGCGAAAATCCTGCAGGAGGGTTTGTCCGTCAGAGAAACGGAGCAGCTTGCCGGCAGTCTCACGAAGCCGCAAAAGAAAAAAGCCGTCAAAAAGATGAAAAATCCGAATGAAGCCAGGGTGGAGGAGGAACTGAAAGAAATTCTCGGCACCAGAGTCCATATCCAGCAAAACGGCAAAAAAGGCAAAATCGAGATTGAGTTCTTTGGCAAAGAGGAACTTGAAAGATTGATAGAACTGTTGAAAGCACTATAACAGATATGATTGTTTCATGTGAAACATTTCAGCCCCGTACAGGGGCTGATTCTTTTGGAGAAAGGGAAATGGCGGGACAAGAAGACGTGAACAGGTATTTGCGGGAGGTTATCGCGGAAGCAGAGGCACTGCGGATTCCCCTGGGCAGCATCAAGCCGGAGGTACGGATCAACAGCAGGGCAAAAAAAAGATTCGGCTGCTGCAGGACGGAGAAAACGTTTGCCGGTCAACAGTACGAAATCGAGCTTTCGCAGAAGGTGCTTGCTTGTAAAGAAAAAAAGATCAAAGAAATTTTGGCACATGAGATTCTGCATAGCTGCGGCAGCTGTCAGAATCATGGAAAGAAATGGAAAACATACGCAAACGCGATGAACCGACGGTACGGATATGAAATTCGAACCACAACCACTGACGAGGCGATGGGGCTGCCCATGCAGGAGGCGCGCCGCAGAGAGGAATACAAATATTTTTTGCGCTGCCAGGGCTGCGGGGCGGTGCTTTCGCGCAAGCGCGAAAGCAGACTGACGCGGCATCCGGAGTGTTACCGCTGTGCGAAATGTGGAGGGAAGCTAAAAATCATTTGACGAGACGCTATATCTAGTAGATGAAATTTTTCAAAAAGTGTGGTATAATGTCCTTGCACAGCGATTGCCGAGCATTAAGCGACGGCAGAGCTGATGCAAGACAGATGCCCAGAGTTCTTAGCGATTGCCGAGCCGCAGGTGAAGGCAGAGCTTAGATCTTATGGTATAATATTTGTACTGTTTAACCTTGCGGCTCTGCCGCGGGTCAGGAAGCATGGAAGTACGTATGAATCAGAACGCGGGCGCGAAATCGACGACGCGTCCCATTGCAGAGGAAGGTTAAGATGGAAAAAGCAGAAAAAAATTTACATACAGCTGTGTTGTCTGTACCCCTGCCAATCTGTATCATCAATGAGCAAGGGAAGATTATCGGAGCCAGCGACCAGATCAGTCAGGTGTTTTTGTATGACGATATTCTGGACGGAGATCTTTTTGCGCTGACAGGCGTAAAAGTCGCGGAGCTTTATCAGTCTTTGCAGGACGGCATCTGTCCGATCATCAAAAGAAACGACAGAGTCTTTAAGCTCGCGGCGCAAAAAAGCGAAGAAGATGAACACAGCCTGCTTGTGTTCTTTTATGATATCACCAATCTGGAGGAATTAAAAGACCGATACAATGCGGAGAAGCCGTGTGTCGCCAAAATCCAGATTGATAACTACGATGAACTGATCAGCAACGCGGGCTCGGCGCCGCGGCTGGCACTCTCCGGAGAGATCGATCAGCTGCTCCGCAAGTGGGCGGCTAAGATCAACGCATCTGTCAGCAGAGTGCGCAACAGCGCTTATCTGATCTGGTTTGAGCAACAGTACCTGGAGCGAATGACCTCCGCGAAATTTGACATCCTTGATGAAGTCAGACATCTGGAAACGGGCGCGGACTTTCCGGCGAGCTTGAGTATCGGCGTCGGTGTCGGCGGCAAGAACCTGGCGCAGACCGAAGCTTACGCGGACGCGGCGCTGGATCTGGCGCTCGGACGCGGCGGAGATCAGGCTGTCGTCAAACGCAACCTCAAGGTCGAATACTTCGGCGGCAAGCTGCAGACCGTAGAAAAGAGCAATAAGGGAAAATCCAGAATCGTCGGTCACGCGCTCAAACAGCTGATCGACCAGTCCAAAAAAATATTCATCATGGGACACGCGAATCCGGATATGGACAGCTTCGGTTCGGCGCTGGGTATTACCAGACTCTGCGTGTTATGCGAAAAGGAGCCTTATCTGGTCATCGACGAGGTCAATGAAAGCCTGCAGGAAATTTTCAAACAGGCAAAGGAAAGCGATGATTACCAGATTATCAGCTCCGAAAAAGCGCTGAGTCTGGCGGAAGAGGAGAGTCTGCTCATCGTGACAGACACCCACAGACCGAGTCTGGTGCAGTGTCCGGAGCTGCTCAAAATCTGTGAACGCATCGTGGTCATCGACCATCACAGGAAGATGGAGGAATGCATCGAAAATCCGGTGCTCGCGTATATGGAATCCTACGCCTCCTCCGCCTCAGAGCTTGTGGCGGAAATGCTGCAGTATATGATCAGCAAAAAGAGCCTCAACAAGCTGGAGGCGGAAGCGTTGCTGGCAGGCATGACCATCGACACCAACGGATTTTCTGTCAAAACAGGGGTGCGCACCTTCGAGGCGGCCGCGTGGCTGCGCAGACAGGGCGCGGACCCAACAGAAGTGAAACGGTTTTTCCAAGAGGAAATTTCCAATATAAAGCTGCGCGCCGAAGCGGTGCTGTCCGCGCAGGTCTTTGAGAACGGCGTGGCAATCTCGGCGTGCCGCAAGGAACGAAGTGACGCGCAGATTCTGTGCGCGCAGGTCGCGGATCAGCTGCTGACTGTCAAGGGAGTGAAATCCTCCTTTGTCGCGGGCAGAAACGAGACCGGCAAAACCGTCATCAGCGCCAGATCGCTGGGAGAGGTTAACGTACAGGTGATCATGGAAAAATTCGGAGGCGGCGGACATCTGACCACCGCGGCCGCGCAGGTTGATATGAGCGTCGGCGAAACAATCAAAAAAATAATGGATATGATGGAGGTAAATCAAGATGATCGTAATCTTAAATAGAGATGTAAAGGGAACCGGCAAAGCCGGCGATGTGGTAAAGGTCAGCGACGGCTACGCGAGAAACCTGCTCCTGCCGAAGGGCTACGCGACCGAAGCAACTGACGGCAACATCAGAAGTCTGGAAAAGCAAAAAGCAATCGCGGCGGAGAAGAAGGCCGAGGAAAAGGCAGCCGCGCAGGCAATCGCGGAGAAGCTCGGCGGTCTGACCGTCAAGATTCAGACAAAAGCCGGAGAAAACGGCAAGGTCTTCGGCTCCATCACCTCGAAGGATATCGCGGAAAAGCTGAAGGAACAGCACAAGATTACCATCGACAAGAAAAAAATTCTGCTCGACGGCCCGATGAAACAGACGGGAACCTTCAGCGTAGATGTCAAGCTCTACCCGGAAGTAAGCGGCAAGCTGACGGTAGAGATCAGCGCGGAATAAGCCGGACACGGTCTGCTTCTCGAAAAACAAGCGGGGAAGCAGACTTCTCACGAAAACTTCAAAAAAAACACACGAAAAAAGACGAGGAGTTTGCTATGATAGAGAGGATCCCTCCGCACAACGAGGAGGCAGAACGCTCCGTACTCGGCGCAGCCATGCTGAACAAGGAGGTTCTCTTTGACATTTTGGAGGAGGTCAAGGAAGACGACTTCTATAACGAAAGTCACAAGGAGATCTTTCGAGCCATTTGGGAGCTGTACCGCAAAAACAGCGCGGTCGATATGCTCACCGTCTGCGAAGAATTAAAAAGCAGACAATCGCTGGACATGGTCGGCGGCAGAGCCTATATCGCGACACTCACCGCGGAGGTTCCGGCCACCGCGAACGGCAGGGAATACGCGAAGATCATCGCCGAAAAAGCGGTGATGCGGCAGATGATCCGCACCGCGGAGGATATCACCGAAAAGGGCTACCAAAGCAAGATGGCGGCCAGGGAAATCCTCGATTACGCGGAGAGGGGCATCTTTCAAATCGCGCAGAGGCGGCAAAAAAACGATTACACCAAAATACAGGATGTGCTGCTCGAAAATCTCAAGATTATCGACGCGGCAGCGCAGAATAAAGATAAAATTACGGGAATCCCTACGGGCTTTCACGATCTGGACGAAAAGACCAGCGGTCTGCAGCGTTCGGATTTGATCATTGTAGCGGCGCGGCCTGGCATGGGCAAGACCGCCTTCGCGCTCAATATCGCGCAGCAGAGCGCGGTCAAGCACGGAACCTCCGCCATCATTTTCAGCCTGGAAATGTCCAAGGAACAGCTTGGACAGAGACTGCTGGCGATGCAGGCCCGCGTGGAAATGCAAAAGCTCAAGCAGGGAGATCTGGACCGCAAGGACTGGGACCGCGTTTCATTGGGCGTGGACGAGCTGAACAATTCCAAAATCGTCATCGACGACACGCCCGGCATTTCGCTGATGGAAATGCGAAACAAATGCCGGCGTCTGAAGGCCGAGCAGGGACTGGATTTAATCGTGGTGGACTACCTGCAGCTGATGACCTTCGAAGGCAGGACGGACAACAGACAGCAGGAGATCAGCGCGCTTTCCAGAAACATGAAGCTTTTGGCCAGAGAAATGAATTGCCCTGTCATCCTGCTTTCGCAGCTTTCGCGCGCGCCCGAGCTCAGACAGGACAAACGGCCGATGCTTTCGGACCTGCGTGAATCCGGCTCCATCGAGCAGGACGCGGATATCGTCATTTTCCTGTATCGTGACGACTACTACAACGAAAACACCGAGAAGCCGGGCGTGTGCGAGGTCAATATCGCCAAGCACAGAAGCGGCCCGACCGACAAAATAGAGCTGACCTGGGTAGCAAGATACACCAAGTTCAGCGACAAGGCGCTGTAAAGCGGCGCGAGCGAGGAACCTATGGGATTTACAAAGGCAAAGGTGAAAGACTTTTACCTGTTGACCACAGATGTGGAGAATATTTTTATCAATGAATACCTGCCCGCGGCGCCGGGAGATTATGTAAAGGTCTATCTTTACGGCCTGCTCTACGCGCAGACGGGTGCGGACATGGACGCGCGCACCTTCGCGCGCCAGCTCAGACTGCCGCCGGAAACGATTCGGCAGGCGTGGGACTATTGGGAAAACATGGGTGCTATCAGGCGCATCCGAAGCGACGCAAAAGCCGCGGAGGCGGTGAACGCGCAGGAGGATATCGAGTTTCTCAATCTGCGCGTCAAGATGTACGGCAGCGCTACGAATGAGTCGGAAACGGCAGACGAAGCGGAGCCGCATGGTGAGGACAAAATCGGCAGCGCCGCCGACAAGCTCTGCAACAGCGGCGTCAAGGAATTTATACGGGAACTGGAAAGTCGGACGGGGAGACTGTTCGACCCACAAAAAGAGCTTGCGGAGATTCTTTCCTGGGAGGAAGCCTTCAGCGTCAGCAAAGACGTGATTCTGGAAGCGTTTTCTTATTGCTACGAAAGAGAAAAGACCGGCCTGTCCTACATCAAAAAAGTGGTAATGGGTTGGGGCGAGCAGGGACTCAGAAGCAAAGAGGAGGTTGAAGCCTATCTCAAGGAGAATGGGATTCGACAGAGTATGTATAAGCGCGTGCTGCAGTCGCTGGGACTGAACCGCGGCGCGACGGAGGCGGAGAAGCGCATGATGAACGTTTGGTTTGACGAGATGCGCTGCAGCTTGGAACGGGTGCTGGAAGCCTGTGACAGAACGCTGTCAACCGCCAATCCAAACCTCAGATATGTCAACAAGGTGCTGGAGAACTGGTACGAGGAGGCAAAGAGCAGAGGTCTGGATGTGAATCAGAAAACAACAGTCACACAGGCTGTTTTAAATCAATATTACGCGTTTCTTCGCGCACAGGCGGAGGAAACGGCGCAGGCGCACAAGCGGGAGATTTATGAGAAGCTGCCGCGCGTAGAAGAAATTGACAATATGCACAGAGAAATCGGAAAGAGCCTCACCAAGGGTCTTCTGACCGGAATGAAGGATTCGCAAAAATCGCAGTTCCGGCAGCAGATTCGCGCTTTGGAGGAGGAACGCGCCGTTTTGCTGACGGAGCATAATTACCCGATGGATTACACAGATGTCAAATATGCCTGCGAAAAATGCAGCGATACCGGCTTCGATGAAAACGGAGCGCGATGCAGCTGTGTTCGTCAAAGAACAGGAGAAGCAGAAATATGGCAAAAAAGAGACAAACAAACAAGCTGATGCCGCGTCTCATCGACGGCGGCGCGCGACTTGTAGAGGAAACGGATAAGTTGCTGGATCAGGCGGGACCTTTTTTTGCGCGGCAATCCGATGAGATCATCGGCGCGTGCGCGGGACTGGTCACGGAGTACGACAACTTCGCAGACCTTGCCGCGTGGTTTTTTGGGCGAAGCTTTGTCAAAGCCGCCAGAAGGTGGCATGACCTGCATATCAGCCTGCAGCAGCACCGTAAGGAAATCGTCAAGCATTTTGCGATCGGCTTTGTCGTTGTCATCGGCGCGGTTGCCGTTTACGCGACCAGCACCGATTACGAGTACGCCTACAACGGCAGGACGCTCGGTATTGTAAAGGAACAAAAGGACGTGCTTGAGATTCTCGATCTGGTCAGTGATGCCTTGTCGCAGGAATACGGCTCGAACATCGTCATCGATCCGGAAACGGATATTACCTTTACGCCCGTACTCAAATTCGGCAAGCAAATCGATGATCCGGATACAGTTCTGCGCCGCTTCACCTACATGGGCGACATTCAGGCGCAGGCCTACGCGATTGTCGTTGACGGCAAGCGCATGGTGACCGTCGAGAGCGAAAAGATCGCGCAGGATGTGCTGGATACCATTTTAGACACCTACATCAAGGGCTCGCGGAGCGATTATGAAAGCGTCGGCTTCGCAGAGGATATCAAGATCGAAGCCTACAATACCACTCTGGCGAACGTCAGCAGTAAGGCGGCAGCGACCAAAAAACTCAAGAGCGGCGGCCAGCAGGAGCAGACCTATGAGGTTGTCGCGGGCGATACGCTTTATGGAATCTGCAGCAAGCTTGGGGTATCCTTGAGCGAGCTGAAGGAAATGAATCCAAAGGTAAAGGATACCATGGTGCTGCATGTCGGCGATACCTTCGTCACGCAGCAGGAAGTTCCGCTGCTGACCGTTGAAACCGTAGAAATCGCGACCTTCGCGGAATCCATAGACTATAAGACGGAGTACAAGGAATCCTCCTCATACTACAAGGGTGAGACCATTGTTACCCGAGCCGGTAAAAAAGGTAAGGCAAAAGTGACCGCGCGTCTGACCAAGCGAAACGGCAAGACGATCGATCGTGAGGACCTCAGCAAAAAGACTATCAAAGAGCCGGTGGCCAAAATCGTGGTTAAGGGTACCAAGGCAGTACCGCCGAAGAAGGGTACCGGACGCTTCATCAGGCCGGTCAGCGTCGGCGTCTATCGCGGCTACGGCATGCGCTGGGGCAGAATGCACTACGGTCTGGACTACGCGGCAGCGACGGGAACGACGATCCGCGCCGCGGACGGCGGCACCGTTACTAAGGCGGGTTGGTCGGGTGCTTACGGCTATCGTATCGTCATCGAGCACGGCGGCGGCTTCAAGACGCTGTACGCGCACTGCAGCAGCATCAGCGTATCCGTCGGACAGCAGGTATATCAAGGACAGAAGATCGGCGCGGTCGGCAGCACCGGACGAAGCACCGGCGCGCACTGCCACTTTGAGATCTTCAAGAACGGCGGGAACGTCAACCCGGCGAGCTACCTGTAAGCAAGCCTGATAATTTTAGAGCGAACAAAAAGTCTGCACCGCGATTTGCCGGTGGTTGTCTGTGGGCGTGCCTCATACGCCGCCCGCGGCAGCTGCCGCGGAATCAGGTGCAGATTTTGCCTTTTGCATTGGCGCGCGCTGCGTAAAGCCGGATGCCGCAAAAAAAGCACGCATGAATATTTTCCCGGGAAAATATAATGAAGCAAAGACAGCGGCAGGAGGTAGCGCTATGGAGCAGCAGAGCATATATTTGGAAAATCGCGAGAGAATGACGATCAATCAGGTGATTGACGTGGATGCCTTCGATGAGGAAACGCTATGGGCGAATCTTAAGGAGGGGGCGGTCGAGATCAGCGGATCGGGGCTGCATATAGAGAAGCTGGATTTGGCGGAGGGTGTTTTGATTGTGAGCGGCATTATCTGCGCGTTCGCTTATGTGGAGCCGAAGAAGCAAAAGGCCGGCAAGCGCTTGCGGACGCTGCGCGCGAAATTCCGCAATGAGTGAGCTGATTCAAAGCCAGCTGACGATTTTGGGCGTCATGGGCAGCGCGGGGGCGGCCGCGGGGCTGGTCTATGATATTTTTGAAGCCTTCGCCGCGCTGCGCGGCTGGCAGAGGCAGAAGCGATGGGCGTCGGAAATATTCTGTTTCCTGTGTATCGGTTTTTTGAGCGGAGAGTTTCTCTATGCCGCGGATTACGGAAAAGTGACATTTTTTAGTATTTGCGCGTTTGGGAGCGGGCTTTGGTTGTACAAAAAAACTTTTTGTGGTACAATGTCCTTGCACAGTCATTGACAAGCCAAAGGCACAGACAAAAAAGATATAAGCCAGGAGGCCGGGCGCAGGCGATTGACAAAGCGAAAATGAAGACAGAGCCCTCCGCGTTCGGACAAATGAGAAGATAAAACGGCTGCGGCATAAACAACGCAGGACAGAAGGGATACGCATGGCAAAAAAGAGCAGACTCCATGAGTTTGAAAAGAACAACCGCGTAATCAACATCCCGCAGGCACAGGACGCGCGCCGCGAGCGATTGGAGATTGCCAGACAAAAAAAAGCGGGAACGCGAAAAAAGAAGATCAGGATCAATTACATGCGGATGGCGCTCTTCGCGCTCGTTTTGGTGATCGGGATCTCCTTTGTGGTGTCCGCGGTCAAAATTGTGCAGCTGCAGGGAGAAAAAAAAGAGGTTGCCGCCAAGAATGACGAGCTCACGCACAAAAAAGAAACGCTTGAGATGGAATACGAAAATGTCAAGCTGCCGGAATATATCGAAAATCAGGCAAGACGCGACTTAAAGCTGGTAAAGCCACAGGAGCTTTTGTTCGCGTTCAACGAGGAAAAACAAACCGGTAAGACCAGGAACGACAGCGGCACAGACGATACGAAGCAGACAGAGGATCAAAATACAGATGGAAAAACGAAAAATTGAGGAAGTGATCGTCGTGGAGGGCAGAGATGACACCGCGGCGGTGAAACGCGCCATCGACGGACTGACAATTGAAACGCATGGATTTGGAATTCGGCGCGAGACTTGGGCGCTGATTGAAAAGGCCTATCGGGAAAAAGGCATCATCATCTTTACCGATCCGGACTACGCCGGCGAAGAAATCCGCAGACGTTTGACGAAACAGTTCCCGGACGCGAAGCAGGCATTCCTTTCGCGCGAATACGCGCAAAAAAAAGACGATATCGGCATCGAAAACGCGGAGCCGGAGGCTATTTTGGAAGCGATCGAGAAGGCGCACGCGACCTTCCGCAAGGATGGCGCAGGGGAGGCGGATTTGTATACCGCCGAAGACCTGTTCGCTGCGGGGCTTAGCGGCGGCGCGGATTCCAAACAGCGCAGAGAAAAACTTGGACAGGTTCTCGGGATCGGCTACGCGAACGCCAGAGGACTCCGCGGCAAACTCAATCAATTCGGAATCAGAAAAGAGGAATTCTATGAAGCTATATGCGCCATCGACCATTCGGGAGATTAAAGAGAAATATGGATTTCGGCTGTCCAAAAGTCTTGGACAGAATTTTTTGACAGATAAAAACATCATCGATGAGATTATCGAGGGCGCGGGCATCGGACCGCGGGATCTGGTGATTGAGATCGGACCCGGCATCGGGGTGCTGACATGGGAAGCGGCGCAGCGCGCGCAGAAGGTCATCGCCGTCGAGATTGACCAGAATCTCATTCCGATTCTGGGGGAAACCCTGCGGGAGGCGGACAATATCGAGATTGTCAATCAGGATATCCTCAAAACGGATCTCAATACGCTGATTGAAGCAAAAAAAGCGGAAGCTGAGGCGGCAGGAATGCCGCTTGCGCATGTGCGCGTCATCGGCAATCTGCCGTACTATATTACAACGCCGATCCTCATGAAGCTCTTGGAGGACGGTGTCGCGGCGGACAGCATCACCGTTATGATGCAGAAGGAGGTTGCGGAGCGCATGCGCGCGCTGCCGGGTACCAAAGCCTACGGAGCACTCTCTGTGGCAGTGCAGTATTACTGTGAAGCGGAGAATGTTGTTACGGTGCCGGCGAGCTGCTTCGTGCCGCAGCCGAAGGTGGACTCGGCGGTACTGCGTCTGGACAGGCGAAGCGAGCCGCCGGTAACGCTTTTGGATGAGGAAATGTTTTTTCGCTGCGTCAAGGCGGGGTTTGGGCAGCGTCGCAAAACCCTCTCCAACGCGCTGATGGGTGTGGAACAGATTACGAAACAAATTGTAGGGGACTCCCTCGCAGGGGCGGGCATTGATCCGGTAAGAAGGGCAGAAACTTTGGATTTGGAAGAATTCGCGCGGCTCGCGAACGAAGTCGCGGAAAGATTACGCAAATAGCGGAAGGGGAAACGGATGGATAAATTTGAAAGATTTGATAAATTTGAAAAGCTGGACCGAAAAGTAGAAGAAACCATTCGCGAAGTGGAAACCATGGACAGACGGAAGTTCTATCGCAACAGTTTTGTCTGCGCCGGCGTCTGGGCGCTGCTCTTGAATCTGGTGATTGAAACGCTCGGCAGGTTTCCGACAGTGGGAATCTTTGGCGGACTGTCCTTTATGGTGCACAGCCCGCTGGTCTTTTTATATAACGCCTTGATTCTCTACGCGACCTTAGTGCTGGCATCGTTGTTCAAACGGAGAGTTTTTTTCTTTACCATTGTTTCGATTTTCTGGCTGGGCATCGGCATCATCAACGGCGTGATCCTGACACAGCGCATGACGCCGTTCACCGTAAAGGATCTGAGCAATCTCAATGACGGACTGACCATCGTGACCAATTACCTCAGCAAGCTTGAAATCGCGGGTGCGATTGCAGCGGTGCTGATCGCTGTCGGCCTGCTGGTGCTGCTTTTTATCAAGGGACCGCAAAAAAGAGACGGCGTGAAACGCAAGCGCAATCTGGTCGCGGTGATTTTGGTCATCGTCTTCACCTTCCTGTCATCCTCCTTTGTGATTAAGACAGGCATTGTGCAGACTTTCTTCGGCAACCTCGCCTATGCTTATCGAGACTACGGTGTGGTCTACTGCTTTGTCAATACCTGGCTGAACACCGGAATCAGCAAGCCGGACGGATACAGCAGGGAAGAAATTCTTTCCATCTTCGACAAAAAAGAACTCGGTGATGACAACGCCATGCTGCTTACCCAAAAGGATGAGGACGAGCAGCATCCGAACATCCTGTTTTTGCAGCTGGAATCTTTCATCGATCCGATGACGATTCAGAGCATCACACTTTCGCAGGACCCATGCCCGAACTTCCGCAAGCTGATGCAGACCTATTCCTCGGGCGAGCTGACCGTACCGGCCTGCGGGGCAGGTACCGCCAACGTGGAGTTTGAAGTGCTGACCGGACTGTCAGTAAAGTTCTTCGGCCCGGGCGAATATCCGTATAAGTCGGTCTTAAAAGAAAAAACCGGAGAAAGCCTTGCCTACGACCTCGACAGTCTCGGCTACACCTCGCACGCGATTCATAATCACAGGGCAGTCTTTTACAACCGCAACAGCGTTTTTTCGAACATGGGCTTTGACACCTTCACGAGTGTGGAATACATGAAAAATGTCGAAAAGACGCCGAAGAACTGGGCGAAGGACTATGTGCTGACGGATTGCATTACTGACGCGCTGGATTCTACAAAGGGGCGCGATATGATCTATACGATATCGGTGCAGGGACATGGCAAGTATCCAACCCAGCAGATCATTCAAAATCCGGCGATTGAGGTCACCTCGGCGCCGACGGAGGCGCTGAAGTGGAAATATGAATACTATGTCAATCAGGTTTACGAGATGGATCAGTTTATCAAGGAGCTGACAGATACGCTCGCCAAGCGTGAGGAACCGACCGTCCTCGTGATGTACGGCGATCATATTCCTGCGCTGGATATGACCGAGGATGATCTGGAAAGCGGCAATCTCTACGGCACGCAGTATCTGATCTGGAACAATATAAATCTGCCGAAGGACGACGAAAATCTCCACGCCTATCAGCTCGCGGCGCACGTGATGGACATGCTGGATATGCAGGTAGGCACGATCTTTACCTATCAGCAGAACCACAAGAACAGCGAAACCTATCTCGCGGATTTGAAGGCGCTTGGCTATGACATGCTTTACGGCAAATACTATATCTACGGCGGCAAGAATCCGTTCAAGCCGACGAATCTGAAGATGGGCGTCAACGATATTTCTATCGAGGAAATCGTCAAAATCGGAGACAAATATTACATCAAGGGCAGGAATTTCACGCAGTACAGCAAGGTCACGCTGAACGGCAAGGAGCTCAAGACCATCTATCTGGGCGAAAACGTGCTCGGACTTTTGGAGGATGTTGATCCGAACGACGCGGATAAGATGAAGGTCAGCCAGATTGAGAACAAGAGCGGAGAAATTTTGAGTACCACCGAATAGAGAGGAGAAATTCGCATGAGAAATATTGAAACAGAAAGATTGCTGCTGACGCCATGGACGATGGCCGAGGAGGATGTGGAAGGACTTTACGAATATGCCAGCGACCCCGAGGTCGGCCCGAACGCGGGCTGGAAACCGCATGCTGACAAGGCGGAGTCGGCACAGATTATCAAGGAGCTGTTCATGCCGCACGAGGTCTGGGCGATCCGCGAAAAGCGAACCGGCAAAATTATGGGCAGTATCGGTTTAGAGCCGGACAGAAGGCGTGAGGATGTTGCCAGCAGAGAAATGGGATATTCACTCGGCAAGGCCTTTTGGGGCAAGGGTTATATGACAGAGGCGGCGAAGGCCGTTATTGACTACGCGTTCACGCAGGAAAAGGAGCCAATCGTTATTTTGGCGATCTGCACAGGACCGGATAATCAGCGCTCCCAGCGCGTGATCGAAAAATGCGGCTTTGTGTATGAGGGTCGGCAGCGCAAGGGCTATCACATCTACGATGGCAGCGATCGGGATAATCTTGTTTATTCCATGCTTCGGGAAGAGTGGGAGCAAAGAAAAAACCGCGGATGAGCGCGGTTTTTTTGTTAAAAAAGCTTTTTTTCCTCGATTTCTTCAATTTCTTCCTTAAACTCTTCCATGTCCTCCTTCGCGAACATGAACAGGAAGCTGACCGAAAGCAGAAGGCAGGAGATCCAAATTGCCCGCGCCCCAAACGCGGCGACGCAGAAGACGCCGAGCGCGGCGCCGATAGCAAACATCAGGATGATGCCCCAGTAACAAAAGGATTTTTGAAGATTTGTTCGATTCTGTGTTTTCCAGTAGGCACACAGGGATTCCATTCCGCTGCGCAGATTGCCGATACACATGGTGCTGGCAAAGGAATAGCCTTTGACCTTGCGGAAGGTCTGTACCTGCATCGCACAGGCAAAGGAAACGATGCCGTTGGCGATCAGGTCACAGGTTTCCGGCATGAAACCCACCGCGAACAAAATCGCAATTTCAAAGAGCAGGACGAGCTGCCGCCAGTGAATTCTGGTAGTGCTTTGGTAGCGGAAACGAAGCAGCTCCGCTGCCGCGATGCCGAACGCGAAAAAAGACAAAGGAATGAGATACTCCAAAGTCTGCGTCCAGTTCCGCTCCGCAATGCTCTGGCTCAAAAGAACAATATTACCGGTCTGCGCATTCGCGAAGACGTGCCCGCGGTAGATATAGGTGTAAGCGTCCTGCAATCCTCCGGACAAGGATAAAAAAGCAGCAGTCAGAAAGGATTCCGACATTTGTTTGGGATGTCCGCGCTTCATAGATAGTACCTCCTTGAGGCACTATTATATATCGAGGCCCGCGGAATGTCAATCGCTAAAAAAACGCTTGCAAATCTTCACAGCGGAGGCGATAATAAGAGGTAGACGGAAGGGAGACATTTGGATGAATGCAATTAAGAGATTTTTTTTGCGGCTGCTGATTTTACTTATCGCTGCCGGCATGGTGGGTGCCATGCTCGTGCTGTTTATCAACAGCAGAGTCAAGCACAGTACAGAGGACCAGATCCTCTATTTGATACAGGGAGAGACTGAGATCAGCGCGCTCGGACAGGAGAGCCTCAAGGACTTCGGCGCGGACTGCGCGCTGGTGCTTGGCTGCGGCATCGAAGACGCCGAAACACCGAGCCCGATGCTGAAGGACAGGCTTGACGCGGGCATCGCGCTGTACAAGGCAGGCATTGTGCCGAAGCTGCTTTTGAGTGGAGACAACGGACAGGAGAGCCATAACGAAATTCATGTGATGCTTCGGTACACACGAGAGGCAGGCGTGCCGGAGGCAGATATTTTTTGTGATCACGCGGGATTTTCGACCTATGACTCGGTGTATCGCGCAGCGGACATCTTTAAGGCTGAGCGTGTCATCATCGTTACGCAGCAGTATCATGAATATCGGGCGCTTTATTTGGCGGACAAGCTCGGACTCGCGGCGGTCGGCGTCGCCTCGGACCAGAGAAGCTATTTCGGGCAGCGGTATCGGGAGGCGCGGGAAATTCTGGCGCGAAACAAGGACTTTTTTAAGGTCCTGCTGCGCGGCAAAGCGAAGTACGGCGGAGAAGCCATCCCCATCAGCGGCAGCGGGATTTCCAGTCACGGCGAATAGAAGCGGCGCATACAATGTAGAGGACAGAAATGTTCTCTATTTTTATTATGTAGGAAATATCGTTCCGATATTTCCGGAATAACAAGAAAGTCTACCGCTAAAAATCTAATCGGCGAAGCCGACTTTCTTATATGACGCAGTGAGGAAATGAGGATGATCTATCTGGATAATGGGGCAACCTCCTACCCGAAGCCGCGCGTAATGCTGGCGGCGATGGAGGAATGTATATTAAAATATTGCGGCAATCCCGGGCGCTCCGGACACTTCCTGTCGATAAAAACGGGCGAGGAGGTTTACCACGCCCGCAAGCGCATCGCCGCGTTCTTTGGCATCGAAAAAGCGGAGCAGCTGATTTTCACCAAAAACACCACAGAAGCACTCAATTTAGGCATCAAGGGACTTTTGCGTTCCGGCGATCATGTCATTACAACGAGCATGGAACATAATTCGGTACTGCGGCCGCTTAAGAGTCTGGAAAAGTTCGGTATCACGCATTCCGTACTTCGCGCGGACAGGAACGGGCTGCTCACCGCGGCGGACATCGAAAAAACGATTCGACCGAATACGAAACTGATTATCGTTACCGCGGCTTCGAACGTGACCGGAGGCAAGATGCCGATTGCCGAGATCGGTGAACTCGCGAAACGAAAAGGGATTTTTTTTATGGTTGACGGCGCGCAGGGAGCGGGCTGTATGCCGCTTGACGTAGCACACATGCATATCGATTTGCTGGCCTTCCCCGGGCACAAGGGGCTGCTCGGACCGCAGGGAAGCGGAGGTTTGTACGCATCGCCACGAACGGCGCTGCGACCGATGCTGGAGGGAGGAACCGGAACAGAATCCAAGAGCAGAGAGCAGCCGCGGGAGTTTCCGGAGGGCTTTGAGGCAGGAACGATCAACGCGCCGGCAATCATCGGACTTGGCCGCGGCACAGAATTTGTCGCGAAAATCGGCGTAGATGTTATCGCGCGGTATGAGGAAGAGCTGATCTCCTATCTGGACGCATGTTTAGACGAAATGCCCGGCGTCCTTCGTTACGGACCGCCTGCCGGCAAAAAAACCGGCATCACCCTGTTCAATATCGAGGGTCTGCCCGCGGAGGAAGTGACCGCGACACTGAACAATCAGTACGGGATTGCGGTGCGCGGCGGCTATCACTGCGCGGGACTGGCACACAAGAGCATCGGGACATGGGAGCAGGGCGGCGTGCGTGTCAGCGTCGGTCCGTTCAACACCAAAGCGCAGATGCAAAAATTAACAGACGCCGTCTGGCAAATTAGCAGTAGACAAACGCGGCAAAACAGGTTACTCTAAATAAGACAGAGCCTTCACAAGTCAAACACGAACATAGGCTATTATAAAAAGACATAGCGTGCCCCGCGTGAAGAAACAGGGAAGCAGAAAAAAGAAATCAAAAAAACGAGAGTGAGGAAACCCCAATGAAAAAAATATTGGTCTTATGCATGATTTTTACCATGAGCTTCAGCATGTTTGCCTGCGGCTCGCGAAACGCGGACGCGGACGAAGGCGCGTCGAACGCGGCGGAGCAGCAGGAACAGGACGGAGAAACCGGAGAGGAAACGGAAACGCCGGATGTCATCATCCCGGACGGCTTCGCGGACGTGGGAGAAGAGGACGCAGAGGAAGGCGCTGCCTATGATTTTGGCTTTGCGGCAGCCAAGACCTTCGCGATGTCCGCCTCCGTCAAAAAACTGAACGGGAGCAAGATCGCTTCCGAGGCCAGCAGCTTGACAAGTCAGTTCCAAAAGGCGCTGGACGCCTCCGCGCTGGGCAGCTTCACAGCGGAAGAGGCGGATTACGACGAGTACGGAGGCGAGAGCATCGATAAGCAGCTTTACACGCTGGCGATGCCGAACGATATCAGCGGCGATGAAATCGAGACAGCCGCGATCACAGAGGCAGGCCTTTACCACAGCAGCGAAGAAAAAAACTATCATCAGTACACCTCCTACATTTCCGAAAGCTTTTCCAAGGTGTCCAAAAGCCTGATCAGCAGCGAGCTCCAAAAAATCGAAAAAGCGTACGGCGTCAAGGTCAGCGCTTCGAAGGTTGCGAAAGCGATGCAGACGGTCTTTGACAAGGTCAAGGAAACAGAGTACGAGTACTCGCTCTACGAAAAAAAGACTCTGGAGGGGGACGGTTATACCGAGGTAATCACGCTGAGCGTAGATGGCGCGATGTATGAGGATGACAGTCTGTCCGCCTATATCTACGTGGACCGTGACAGAGTGTACAAATAAGGAGGAACGCATGGAAGACAAAAGATTACCGGGCAATATATCGGAAGCGGAAGAACAGAAGGAATTTGAGCAGCTCATTCATACCATTGTGGCAAATCAAGAACTGTGGTATCTGAGCCGTGGAGAGGAGTTTTTGCTGACGGAGGACGAGTGGGGCGACAAGCTGCCCTTGTGGCCGACAGCGGCGGAAGCAGCGGTAAACGGCACGCAGGAATGGGAAGGCTGCGTCGCGGAATCCGTTTCGCTGGCAGAGTTTTTGTATCAGTGGATTCCCTTCCTCAAAGAAGAAAATCTCGGAGTCTCGCTTGGCTGGAAGGATGGCGCGGGCTTTGTCATGGAGCTCGCGGAGCTGGCGGAAACGCTGCGCCATGAAGCCGCAGAGCAGGGCATCTTGCTGGAAGCTCCGGCGGAGGATACCGAGCTGGAGGAAAGATACGCGCAGTTTATCGAGGAAGTGGTAGTCGGAAACAGCGTTTGGATTCTGCATAAGGGCGACGCGATTCTGATGGTCGGAAGTGAGGACGGCGGCCGTATGCCGGTTTGGAGCAGCAGGGAGGCTGCCGCGGCTGACTGCGGCGATGAATGGGAGGCTTGTGAGCCGACGGGCATTACGCCGCAGGAGTTCGCGGAGGAATGGATACCGGAGCTCGTAGACGAGGACTCAAACCTTCTGCTCGCCTTAGGGGATGGCCTGGGAATTCACGCGGACGCGGCACAGTTCGGACAAGACCTCACACAGGAACTTAAAAAACAAGCTCCCGGGAAGGTCGTCGCCTTCCGCAGAGGCCGCAGGAACGGCGCGAAACCGCTTTCGTAAGACAAAGCGAATCACAGGAACCCGCCAGCGCGCAAACCGGAATTTGCCGTGGCTGCATTTTCGTGCAAAAAAAGAATTCTTTAACCTGAGATTTCGTGATTCTGATGCGATAAGATGCAAAAAAGGCCGCTGAATCAAAACTATTCAGCGGCCTTTTGTTCGTAACAAGCGCTGAAAGCAGGTCTCATTTCTTCGATCTGCCTGCGGGTCAGGCCATATCCGGCAGCTGTTTTTTTCCAGTTATCTCTGACGGTTTTCAAGATATCTTCCGCATAGCCTTCCGCGTCCACTTTGGGAATTCCAAATCTCACAGCGACCTCTACTGCCAGACGAATCCTGATGCGGTTATCTTCCTCATCCACATTGAGCGACAGCTCATCGCCGTAAGGAACAGGGTTTACGTCATACAAAGGAGAAAGAATCCATCCCTTGTCTGTCAGAATAAACGCGTGGTTTCTCAGGTGATCATCCGTATTGGTAACCGCCATGTTGAAGACAATTCTTTTCCACAGTTCAAACAAATCCCTCCTTGGCTGCGCACCATAGGACTTGATGAAGGCTGCAATATCCAGATAACTGCTTCCATCGGCTGCGGATGCGCCGTCTGCTTTTCCAAGCAGCGTCATCGCAGAGGCAAAATGTATTCGCTTGCTTCCCAGACGATCAAAGCGCTTTATCAGGAAGGTGCTTCCAAGTGGAGAAAATTTCTCAAGCTTTGCCTCCGGGACATTCAGTCCGCAGAGCGCTGCAAGGTCATGTACCGCCATTTCCCAGGCGCCGGTATCATTTTCATCGTTCTTTGACGGAAATTTTGCAATCCAAAGCTGATCCTTTGTATCCGCTACGGTTGCCTTAGGTCTGGCGCCACCCAGAGAAGAACCGGGCTTAATTAGCTGATTAAGCCACTTTTCGGTTAGATCGAGCTCATCATTTTCAAAGTGTCTGGAGGCTTCTTCCAGTGTACGAAGCGTAGCCCAAGGCGGCGCTGCTGTTTCCTTATCATCAGAAAGGAAGGGTCCTTTCGAATTTGACTTAAAGCGAAGGCCTCCCATTCGGGTTTCATCGTATACACCAAGCAGGTAATCGCTGTTATAAAGTTTAGAAGGCTTACGGCCTTCCTTTTCCGCTAGAATCCTTTCGCGTTTATTCATAAGCACGCGGCCCCAGCGGTCAGGAGAAGCATCAGCAAACAAGCCAAAAATATTCTTGCCGCTCGGATACTGTCTGCCGGAATAGGGCATAAGCTCCGGGTCCAAAATCAACGCAAGTCCTGTTTTTTTGAGCCATTCTTTATCGTATTCAAAGGAATAGGATTCTCCGCCTTTGAGTACATTTACATATAAGCAGCCCATAAGGACAGGTCGATCAGAGCTGAAGTCATCATATACAAGGATCGTTTTCTGATTCGTTTCCATGATTATTCAGTCCTCCTTGGTGCGCGTTTCTTTGTGATTAAATTGAGATCTTGCAGTTGTCTGCCCATCTCATCATCCCTGGCAACAAGAAGCAGATCTTTGTCTAGGTTATTTAAAGCATGCAGAACAGCAGCATAAATTCCCATGGCTACAGACGGGTCACCCTTTTCGACCTTCCAAAGAGAAGCACGGCTGATCCCGGCGCGTTCGGCGACCAGCTCCGCGGATAAACTCCGTCTGAGTCTTGCAAGCTTAATCTGTTCCCCCATTGTTTGAAGGATTTCTTCTGTTTTCGGTAATATATTATACGCAGCTTTTTTCATTCTCATGCACCACCTTTTAATGTCTATTATTATATACGAAAAAAGTGATTTTGTCAATGTTAGAAAGCATTAAGTGTTCTATGATGCTGTTCGGCAAAAGAATAGCAGGCAACCATTCCTTTTCACAAAAGAGCTGTCCGCCAAGTTTTAAAAAATTTTGCGGGAATTTTTCACTTCTTTTCTTTTTGAAGGATGATATAAAAGGTGTTTATAATATTCATACGTCAACCGGATGTTCGAGCCTATCCGGAATATAAATATATTTGCGGTTGGAAACGAGTAGGGGCTAAGTTCTAGCCCCTGCTCGATCTTAAAGCAGAGGGCAATATCTGCATGATTAAAGCCGCGATAGTGCTGTAAAGACACCGCGTATATAATACTATATAATTCACATGAGGGCAGTATCAAAAGGTGATTTCATCATATACAACAGAAAAGGTGATAAGCAGTCGCATGATCAAGTATGTCAATTTTAAATTCAAAATTTTAACCGCAATATCCTTTACATTATACATAGCAATATTTAGAATATCATGATATAATTCTTTATATATCTAGGTTTAATTTTCTTCTCACACATGTTGATTATGGACACTTTTCTGGAGTTTTGCCTTAGCATAGAAAAGTATCTTGGCAGGCAAGAGCATTACAATATATGTTTCGACATGTTTGGATCGGGAGGTAACGCTATGAAATTTTTATATTCAAACATTCTTCCTCTTGGAACGGATGAGACACAGCAGACAATACTTGATGCATTTAAGGAGCAGCTCACTGAAGCAGATCGCTTAGAAATTGCCGTCGGCTATGTTTCGAGAGCGGCGCTAGAAGAATTAGATGAACTTCTAACTGAATTTAATATTAAAAAAATATGTCTGATTATTGGCATGTATTACATAGAGGGAATGCCGGAAGGCTCTTATCATACCGCACTTAAACTTAATCGTAAATGGCAGGCTGCAGGAATCGGCGAAATCCGTATAGTACGTGCTTTCAAGTATCACGGAAAAACATACTGCTTTTACAAAGACGGCGACCCTTTTTCCGTTATTATGGGTTCTGCAAACTTAGGGGTAATTAAACTGGAGGCTTCTAACAGAAGGCAATATGAAATATCTTCTCTTTCAACAGATTCTGCTGAATGCAAAGAGGCGGCGACCTTTATAGAGAAGCTTAAAAGGTCCAATATATCTGTCAATATCAATGATACAGCTGATATGCCATTAATATTTGAAAAGAACACTGCACTTTCTGGAATAGAGCTTGTCACTGAGGTACCTCCGTCAAACGTTAGGTTCTATAAACGCTGTATGGCATATGTATCTTTCCTTCTGCCGCTTAAGGTTCCAGCGGCAGATGAACGTCATGTGGATGATGGAAAACATTATACAAAATCAAATGTAAATGTTTGTTATGCCGCACCACGAAGCAAAAGAAAATCTAGAGACTGGTTTGAAACGCAGCTCACCGTTGCAAAAGAAATTACTCGTATAGAAGGGTATCCGGAGAAAAATGTTCCATTCTTTATTATTACGGATGACGGTTATTGGTTCAAGGCACATACAACAAGTGACGGAAATAAACAATTCAGCGCTGTTGGCGATGAATTGATTATGGGACGATGGCTCAAAGGCAGACTTGCTGCTGCAGGCCTAATTTCTCCAGTTAATGATACCCAGCTTGATACAGAACGAACTGGGATGATTACAAAAGAGATTCTGCAGGAATATGGCTGTACAAATCTTTATTTGAAAAAGACAGGGCAAACAGCTCTCGATGAAGAAGGAAATGCCTTAGACGTGTGGCTGCTGTCGTTCAAGCCAGAGGATATGGAAGGAGCTGATGAATAATGCAGTACCTGAAGACATATTTAAATAAAATTATTGAAAGAGGAAACACAGGACTAGCAGAATCTATTGCTGTCACAGCGGAAGATGTAGGAAGCAACTATCTAAAGCATTTTTCTTTTACAAGCCATGAAATAGGTTTGCTCTTTGGCAATGTTCAATCGGGAAAAACTGGCCAGATGTTTGGTATCATGTGTAAGGCAACCGACTTGGGTTTTCCTGTATTCGTTCTTCTTACTACTGACAATGTTGTTCTTCAGCAGCAAACATTGGATCGCGTAAGAGATGATTTAGACGGGTACTGTATTTGCGGGGAAAACGATGCGCGCATGTTTGTCGAAAATAGTCTCATGTTTCCAACGATTGTTGTATTAAAAAAGAATGCAAGAGTATTGAAACTGTGGGCTAATATTTTTAATTCAACCGGTTTCATGCGCGGAAACCCTCTATTTATTGTTGATGATGAAGCTGATGCGGCATCGCTTAATACGTTAGTTAATAAAAACCGCCAGTCATCTATCAACAAATACCTTGCATCTATCCGCAGCGGAGCCGCAAGCAGTGTATACCTGCAAGTAACAGGGACTCCGCAGGCGATTTTCCTGCAGACAATTACATCGGGATGGCATCCGTTATTCACTCATTATTTCAAGCCAGGACAAGGATATCTCGGTGGAGATTTTTTCTTTCCGAAGAGCGGAAAGCCTGATTGTGTAACATTTTTAGATAACCTTTTGCAAGCAGAAAGAAATATTGTAATTCGACATCTTCTTGTTTCAGCACAAATTTTTTCTTCAGGAGGAGCTGTTTCTAATTGCCTGATTCATCCAAGCGTCAGACAAGCTGCACATCAAATATATGCCAATAATATTCAAAAAGAGTTAGAATGGTGCAAGAATAATCTGGAAGGAGACTTTGCAGATGAAATTGAAAAACAATATAGTTTTCTGAATCCTTCGAAGATAGAGAAAATATCGCTTAGACAAATTATGGAAATTATCGCTCGTATGCTTACAAAGGATGAAGTGAAAATCATCATAATGAATGGCAAAACAGATGTAGAGAGTGACGAATACACAGAAGGCTGTAATTTTGTCGTGGGCGGAAACACTTTGGGACGCGGTGTAACTTTTCCAAGCCTTCAAACGTTATACTACACACGTACGGCTAAAAAACCTCAGGCAGATACCATGTGGCAGCACAGCCGTATGTTCGGATATGACCGTGATCCAGGAATGATGATGGTGTATATTGACGAGCATCTTTATAAGCTGTTTTCAGACATCAATGCAACGAACAATGCGATTATCTCCCAGGCAGAACAGGGTCTTGATGAGATCAAGATTTACTATCCTGAAGGTTTGAACCCTACGCGTAAAAATGTGCTCGATACAGATCATGTTGAAGCAATTTCCGGAGGTACAAACTACTATCCTTTCTCTCTGGATAATAATACTATTGAACAGATTTCTGATTTATTGGCAGTATTTTCGGAAGACGAACCGTATTACCAAGTTAGTCTGCGCCTTATGAAAGAAATATTATCTCACATAATAACCGAGACAGATTTCAAACTTAAGTCGTTTGTATCAATTATTGATACAATGCTTGCAGAATCTCCGACAGGACAAGGGGTATTAATCGTTCGCAGAAACAGAGATGTTGCACAGGGAACGGGTGCCTTACTATCGCCTAACGATTGGCAGCTTGGAGCCTCGTTCCCGCATAAAGCAGTTCTTACAATGTATCAGGTAACTGGTAATAAAGGCTGGGGAGGCAAACCGTTATGGGTACCGAACATCAAACTGCCTCAGGGAACAGTGTATTATGATGTAGTCGAGGATTAATATGGCAGATAATCATTCAAAAGAAGTACGAAGTCGTAATATGTCGCATATTCGCAGTACAAACTCAAAACCAGAGGAAATTGTCCGCAAATACCTATTTTCTCATGGTTTCCGATACCGAAAAAATGTTAAGACACTCCCTGGAAAACCAGATATCGTACTTTCCAAGTATAAAACGGTAATCTTTGTTAATGGGTGTTTCTGGCATAAACATGACTGTCCACGTTTTGTATGGCCATCTTCCAATACAGATTACTGGATTCCGAAAATCCAAAGAAATGTTGAACGCGATCAGAGGAACATGGACTCGCTGAAGGAAACAGGATGGAATGTAATTATAGTTTGGGAATGTGAGCTAAAAAAAGCAGTCGCAGAGGAAAGGCTCAGCAGACTTTGTGCTGAGATAAGAGGAGGAAAAGAAAATGGCACGAATCAGCATTGAAAACATTAGAAAACTTGAAAAAAGCAGAAATAGTGTTCATGAAAAAGTTGAAACAACATACACCATATTTAAAATGGATGGTGAAAAGTATGTCCAGATCGATACGTATGGCCGTATTGGGCGTGAAAATCCAGAGAAAATCAGTCAATCCTTTCAGCTCGATAGAAGCACCGCACTGTTCCTTGTGCATCTTCTGAGAGCGGAGTTTGGAATTTAATTGTTAAATTATCTCTGATAGGAGGTGCTTTTATGCTTTATACAAAAGACTTAGAAGATACAATCTTATATATTCCAGCCTTATCCAGCGGAAGCGCGTGCAATTCTTTAAATATCGTATCTGGCTTTACTGATTGTGAGAGAATTTCCAGCCATTTAATCGTTCTGTTCGACGGTATCAAAGAAAAGAAATATGTAAGCAGAATAAGAATCAACTTAATTTTAGGCATGACAAAAGGAAGCAGCTTGACGAAAAAAAAGCATAAAAAGATATGCCAAACTATTGAACGAATCCAGACCATGCGAGGGATGCCTAAAATTACATGCAGATACATTGCCAATGGGCAAGAAGTTCATTCTAAAGTATATTTGTGGAGCAGAGGTAACATTCCCAAAGTGGCTTTTTGCGGATCAGCAAACTATTCAATAAATGCATTTCAGCGACGCAGAGAATGCATGACTGACTGTGATCCAAGCGAGGCCAAGGCGTATTACAAATCTCTCTATAAAGATTCTGTTGATTGTTTCGATCCAGACATTGATGTAAAGATGCGGTTTGCAGAAACAGCGGTTCCCTTTATTGAAGATGTTTCTGATGATAATCTCGAGAAACTGAACTACGAGGAATACAAAGGAAAAACGCCTGTTGACCAAATTCGTGTGTCGCTTTTGAAGGCCGATGGTGATGTGGGCCATGGATCTGGTATTAACTGGGGAATTCGTCCAAATAGAACTCCAAGGAATAGGAATCAAGCCTACATTCCGTATAATAAAAAAGACAAGAAAGAGGGCTTCTTCCCAGAAAGAGTGAATGCTGATGATAAACACTGTCCATTGTTTAAAGTGATCACAAAAGAAGCCGGGGCCTTTTATATGCGCCTTGCCCAGGATGGGAATAAAGGCATTCACTCGGCAGACAGCAACGCTATTATTGGAAAGTGGCTCCGTGAGAAAATTGGTGCAGGTGATGGTCAGTTTATTACCAAGGAGATGCTCGAGCGGTATGGTACGACGAGCGTCGTTTTTAAAAAATACGAAAATAACATTTACGTGCTTGAGTTTGAGCCGTATTAAACTTTGTAAAAAACGAAATAAAAAGGAATATCAGAGGGACTCGTGCTGCGAGCCTGAGAGGCATTCCAAAGCCTGTGATAGCTTATATATCTACATACGTTCCACAATAATTCGAAAAGGTCAACTGGTAATCATTCAGCTGACCTTTCTGCTTAGTTATTCATTAATATTCGCATCGATGGATTCGTATTCGATTCCTGCAAAACATTTCAGAACGGCTTCAAATATAATTTTGGCTCCCTGACAAGGAACTGCCATGCCAATTTGTTTCCGGACACTTTCCTTGCTCCCTATAAATTTGTAGGTATCCGGAAATGTTTGCAATCTGGCGCGTTCGCGATTAGTGAGCGCCCTTGGTTCGGACCAGTGATAGATATGCGTTCCGCCGCCGCCGCTTCCTGTGACTGTATAGGAAGGTTTATCAGGATCAAGCCTTTTATAAATCTGGCTTATTTTAGCACCCTTTACGTGAAGCTGCAATTCCTCAGGCAAATCAGCCGTGAAAGCATTCTGTCCCGGTTTTATACGCTTAAGCCGCTCAACAACCTGCGGGGACTGTTTTGTAAGTTCGTTATTAAATGCATCTGCGGGGATTGGAGGGTTCTCAATAGCATTCCTGCATGTATTATCTGTGTTTGCATATGGAGTAGGTGAGGGAACCCTGTATTGAACACTAATATCATTTCTAATACCAATAATAATAAGTCGATGTCTAGCCTGAGGAATGCCGTACTCTTCAAACTTGTACAAATGTGGTGTAATGATATATTCTGCATCTTGCAGTTCTTCAAGTATCTTTTCTAATGCTTTTCCTTCATTAGCACTTCTTAACCCGCCAACGTTTTCTGCCAAAAACCATTGTGGCCGAAATTTCCTTAATGCTTTAATACCATAGGAATAAAGAGGTCCGAACGTTCCATCCATGCCTTTCTGTTCGCCAACAACACTATAGTCGTTGCATGGGAAGCCAAAAGCCAGTGCATCGATTGGTGAGAGCTGATTCATATCAAATGTTCTTATGTCCCCATGATATACTGTTTCTGGCGCATCTGGGCATATGTTATGTCTATAAGTCTCGCAAGTAGATTCATCATAGTCATTTGCCCATTGATGAACAATACCAAAATTCTCTTCATTAATATCTGCATGTGTGGCGCCCCAACCTATCCCTCCAGGACCACAGAATAATTCTCCTAAACGAAATATCATTTCGATCACCTTTTCCTTTTTATGATATAGTCAATCTCTGACTGAATATGCTGTTTATCCTCATCGTCCAGTAAAGCAATATTTCTAAATCCAGCATTATACTCTTCTATATCCTCATATGCAAAAAGACCGGCGATAATGCATAAATGAATTGCCGATGTTTCATATAAATCGGCAAGAACTTTTAACTCTGACGTTTTTAAATTACTCCATGCCCCGTTCTCAGCTTTTGACAATCTGGAATTTGTTATTCCGGTACTTTCATAAACCTTATAGAGGCTCAGTCCCTTTTTCTCTCGAAGCTCTTTTAAGTATTCTCCCAAATTATACATAGAATCACCCCTTAATGATTATAGCAGTAACGCTGCGAAAATTCAAGTTAATTTTATATTTTGCTGCATTTTCGCAGCATTATTTTCTTTCTATAATCTAAATCGTGGCATGAATCTCACCTCTTACGCAAACGAATTTGCCTTGGCGCTAGAATATAAGGAAAATTCAAGTGGATATTCTCGCTTCATATAAGCAAGCTATTCGCATCAAGCAGAAATTCTTTCACGCCCATCATCAGATAGCCATGTTCGTCATAGCGAGGTTTCATGCTTTTTTCGATGATGATGATCTTCTTGAAGGAATCCATCGTATGTTCAAAGGACTTCGTTTCCTGTTCATACTTTTCCTGATCGGAAATCGCATATGCAGACTGGATATAGTATTTTTTGCTGCCTAAGGACGCGATAAAATCGATCTCTCTTTGCACACGGATTTCCTTGCCGCTGGGGTCCTTTTCTCTGGACTCAACGGTTCCGACATCGACCTGATACCCTCTGTAACGAAGCTCGTTATAGATGATGTTCTCCATCATATGGGTCCCTTCGATTTGCCGGAATGACAACCTAGCGTTGCGGAGACCTACATCCTCAAAATAGATTTTATACGGGGTACCGATATACTTTCTGCCTTTGACATTGTACCTTTTTACACGAGTCAGGATAAAGGCTTCCTCTGCATACCCGATATATCGATCAACAGTTGCATCGCAGGTTTTCGTTCCGTGTATCGTATTCATTGTATTTGCAATTTTCCTCGGATTCGTGAGTGTCGAAATACCGGAAGCAATTACGTCTATGACTTCGCCGAGCGCCGTCTCATCCTGTACGGCATACCGGTTCACGATATCTCTAAGATACAAATTCTGCATTTGCGAGATCAAGTAATTGGTCTTTTGTTCTTCTGTGACCATAAGCGCGACCGCGGGAAGTCCGCCGTAAACCGAATAATCGTCATAGGCTTCACTTTTATCGCCTTGTTTGAACGTATAATACTCGGAAAATGACAAGGGAAGCACATGCACTTCATCCCCACGACCTCTGAACTCTGTCAGTACATCTTTTGATAAAAATTTAGAATTACTGCCTGTCACATAGACATCAAGATTCTCCCTGCGCAGGAATCCGTTCAGAACAGATTCAAAAGCACCGAGCTTCTGCACTTCGTCGAGCAGCAGATAATACATGCCATCGCCTTTTATCTGCGGCATTAGCCAATTGATGAATTTGGAAGGATCGACTTTTTGATCCTCCTTTTCGTTATCAAGTACGATCGGATCCTCACCGATTTTGAGCAGATCTTCTGCCGAATCGAAAGCAAATTTTATAATATGGTCTTCGGAGATGTTTTCCGCAATCAAATGTCTATAAAACAGTGTATTCAGCAGATAGGACTTTCCGCTCCTGCGAATTCCGGTGATCACTTTGATGAATCCATTGTGTTTCCTTACGATGAGTCGATCAAGATACACATCCCGCTTAATTTCCATGGCAACCTCCATCTAATTTTTTTGCCGAAACCGGCATATATGCAATATAGATTATACACATTATGATAGAAATATGCAATATGTACGTCTAATTTTTTTGCCGTTTTCGGTATTTTTATAATATCATATGCGACGAATTGAAGTGTTATCCTATCCGGAATATACCAAAGGTATCGGTATTTGGAAACGAAAAGCCGCAGA
>ERZ857480.91967-NODE-142664-length-55862-cov-180.3247_pt1 | contig 55862 bp, 57 predicted proteins | sample MGYA00519767_ERZ857480 | MGnify/ENA primary metagenome ERZ857480 (study PRJEB31778, sample SAMEA3449210) | human gut metagenome | biome: human gut; feature: human-associated habitat; material: faeces | place: United Kingdom | collected 2010/2012 ...
ATTGTGGCGGCCATTTCCAGCAAAGTGGACGCCAAGGCCAAGCTGCCCACGCACTATCTTCTCCAGGCGGAAAACGGGCTGGAACTGCCTTCTCTCGTTCTTTTGGAACAGCTCCGCACCATTGACAAGAAACGACTGGGCGCGTACATCGGACATCTGGAAGAAAAGCATATCCGAAAAATCAACCACGCCCTGGCGGTCAGCGTGGGGCTGATCGAGGAGGTTCCCGAAAACTTAATCATGTGCCTTTGTCCGGCCTGTGCCAATAACTTCTACGGCACAGGCTCTTATTATTTGCGCAGGGTTCACCCCGACAGGGTGGAAAAGGATATCTGCACCTACTGCGGCCAGCGTCCCGGCTTTGACTAGGCTGCGCAAGCCGCTTCCCGGGTCAGATGTACGAATTCTCCACCGTCACCACGGCGAAGTAGCGGCCGTCGTCCATGGTGCGGACCAGAGCGCGGATTTTCTCCGCCGCCTGGGCGGCGGTGAGCTTTTCGTCAAAGGGCACCACCGCGTCAAACACCAGATTGGTGTGGGTGGGACCGGCCACCACCCGGAAGTCGTGGATGGTGATGGCGGGGTCCACCTGCTTCACCAGCTCCGCCACCCGGCTCCGCAGGGGGCCGGTCAGGCCATCGTCGGTGACCACCGGGTCCATATGGATCACCGCCTGGCAGTTCAGCTGGCGGGACAGGTCCATTTCGATGTTGTCCACCACGTCGTGGAGCTCCAGCAGGTCCCCGTGGGCCGGGACCTCCGCATGGAGGGACACCATCACCCGGCCGGGGCCGTAGTCGTGGACCACCAGGTCGTGCAGGCCCAGGATCTCCGGATGGGACAGGACAATGGCCTGGATCCGGTCCACAAATTCCTTTTCCGGCGGCTGGCCCAGCAGGGGGCTGATGGTCTCCCGGGCGGATTTGACCCCGGAGAACAGGATGAAGCCCGCCACCACCAGGCCCACCCAGCCGTCGATGTCCAGGCCGGTCCACTTGGCGATGAGCATGGCCAGCAGCACGGCGGCGGTGGCCGCCGTATCGGACAGGCTGTCGGCGGCGGTGGCCTCCATGGCGGCGGAGCGGATTTTCTTGCCGATCCGCCGGTTATACAGGCACATATACAGCTTCACGCAGATGGACACCGCCAGGATCACCAGGGCGATGACGCTGAAATCCACCGCCGCCGGGTGGAGGATTTTCTCCACCGAGGACTTGGCCAGCTCCACGCCCATCAGCAGAATCAGCCCCGCCACGATCAGGCCCGAGACGTATTCCAGCCGCCCGTGGCCGAAAGGGTGCTGGGGGTCCGGCTTTTTCCCGGCCAGGCGGAAGCCCAGCAGAGTCACCACTGAGGACCCGGCGTCGGACAGGTTGTTGAAGGCGTCGGCGGTGATGGCCACGGAGCCGCTGAGGGTACCGGCGAAGAACTTTCCGGCAAACAGCAGGATGTTCAGGCCGATGCCCACCAGGCCGCACAGCTGGCCATAGGCCCGGCGGACCCGGGGGTCCGTGACGTTATCCCGGTCCCGGATGAACCAGCGGGAGAGAAGTTCCATCATGTCACGCCCTCCCCGGAATGGTCAGGGTCATCTGGCAGCACAGGCGGTCCAGATCCTCGTCGGTGGCGGCGGGCAGACGCAGCTTGCCGCCGCAGTCCTGGCAGCACAGGTCCACGGAGTCCCGGTGGACCTGGATGCCATAGCGGGTGCTGCCGCAGCGGCAGCGGATGCCGCCCCGGGCGGCGATGTCCTTCAGCTCCGACAGCACCTCATACATAATAATGTTGTCGGTGAAGGCCTCCGGGTCCTCCGCCTTCTCCTTGGCGGCCCGGACGGCCAGCTGCTCCATCTGGGCGGACACTTGGTCCTCCTGGCCCACATAGCAGCAGATCTGCCTGGTCTTGGGGCAGGCCAGGCCGATGCCCCGGCCCCGCAGCACTGCGTCGGCGCTGCACTCGGCCTGGTGCGTTTCGCCGCACAGGCCGCAGGGCACCCACAGGCGGAAGCGGGAGCCGTCGGTCTCGATGAGCATGTCGGACTGGCCGCAGGGGCACTCGATATGGGCGGCGGCCGCCGCCAGGGAAAAGGCGCTGCGCCGGGCCATGACCGCCCGTCCGCATTTGGGGCAGATATAGCCGAAGCTCCTGGTTTCTTCCATGATGATCCCTCGCTTTATAGTAGTCTCCTCAGTGTACCACACCCCCGGTTTTCCGTCAACCAACTGCGCCGCCGGATAGCCCGTGCAGGCTGGGTTCATAATAAATGCTGGGGCCAGGCTGATGCCCGGCCCCAGCATTTATTTTATTACAGAAGCTGAAATCATGACGCAAGCCGGTTCCGGAAATAGGGAATTTTCGGCAACTGCTTCACCAGCAGCACCCCCAGCACCAGGCAGGCGATGGCCTCCCCCAGGCCCACGGTCAGGGCGTTGAGCCCATAGGCCGGCCAGAAGGCGGCGGAAGTGCCTGCCGTCTCATAGGCCAGCACGGCCCCCACCAGCACCATGTTGCACACCACCGGCGGCAGGGCCGCGGTCCAGGGACTGCGGCACCGGGCGGTCAGCAGGGCGGCGATCAGGGTGGACAGTGATCCCACCACGATGTCCAGGGCCCCATAGGGGCTGAACAGGTTGGCGATCAGGCACCCCACCCCCAGGCCCCAGGCGGTTTCCGGGAACAGGAACGGCAGCAGGCACAGCGCCTCGGAGAAGCGCACCTGGATGGGGCCGAAGGTCAGGCCGAACACCGCCCCCAGCAGGGACAGCGCGGCGTAGGCGGCCGCCGTCATGGCGGCCAGGGTCAGCTTTTGCGTGTTTTTGTGTTTCATGTGGTACCTCCCATGTTTTGTTTAGAGAACGGCCCCGCCGGGCCGAACGAACGCCTTGCGGCGCTTGGACAGGTCGGGTCCCTGTCGCCAGAGAGTATACCACATATCGTCGAAAATGGGAAGAGGGAAATGCCCCGGGACCCATAACAGGCCCCGGGGCATTTTTCAGCAGTAGGTCACCCGCAGACGGTGACAGCGGGTCCGCAGGTCCTCCAGCACCTGGCGCAGGGGTTCGGCATATGCCCGCAGGTCCGGCGGCAGGGCATCCAGGCCCCGAACCACGATGTGACGGTCATCCGTCACCCAGAACAGGTCCGTCAGACAGTCCCACATGGCATCCCAGTTTTCCCCGTAGTGGGCCGGGAAACCGAAGGCCCGCCGGATGGCGTCCTGCACCATCCCCCAGTCCCGGCAGGACGTCAGGTCCAGAAGAATGCCGCCCTCCGGCATCGGTGTACAGGCGTGAGGGTCCATATTTACGCCGCCGGGACGATGACCCGCAGAGCGCCGGTGGTCAGGCCCTGGCTGTCGGTAAGGGCGATGTTGGCGTCGCCCCGGTCATAGCACTGGGCCAGCACCAGCAGGCTCCCCTGGGGCAGCTGGGCCGCCGAGCCGTCGGGGTTCAGGCAGGGTACGCCTCCGTCTGCCGCCACGGCGGCCTCATACTCCGAGGCGTGATAGGTCAGCTGATAGTACAGGGGCTGGCCGGTTTTCTGGCTGGTCCACAGGTCCGCGCTGTCCACGGCCTTCACGGTCTCGACAAACCGCTGCACCGACAGCATAGCCGCCACGGTTTCCGAATCCATGGGCAGGGGCCGGTGCTGGTCCTGGGCGGTGACGGTGAAGCCGCTGCCGCTGCGCTGGACGGATACATGTACATCGGCCCAACTGTTCAGAGAATACGTCTTCTCCTGGAGGGACCAGACCGTCATCTCCAGGGAGGTCAGGCTGCCGGTCTCGGAGTACCGGGCCCGGAGGGTCCGCAGGGCCATGCGGTTGTCGATGGCTCCCACGGCGGCATAGATCTTGTCCAGCAGGGCGTCATAGTCCGTGGGCCGCTGCTCCCGGGGGATGGCCACCCGGGTGCACTCGGACAGGTCCAGGGCCACCCGATAGCACTTCTCCGTGTCGGTGGCCAGAGGGCAGTACACCGCCCCGTCGTCGATAAACCCGATGGAAAGCCCCGACAGCCCCGGCTCCGTCAGGGTCTGGCGCTGGGTGGGGTCCTTCAGGTCCACGGCCACCATGCTGCCGCCATGGACATAGTACAGCTTCCCGGCGATGATGGTCAGGGGCTGGGGATAGCTGCCCATTTCCGCCACCACCTCCTCCGTGCCGTCGTCGTGGCGATAGCTGACGGAATAGGTGGTTCCGTCGTCGGACAGGAAGAAGTTATCCACATTCCACTGCTCCTTCTTCCCGCAGCCGGGCAGCAGGGTCGCCAGCAGCATCAGGGCCAGAAGCCCCGCAGTCAGTCGTTTCATGTCAGTCCACCTTTCCCCGGGCCCGGAGGACGTCGTCGGCGGTGATGGTCATCAGGTCCTCCCGGGTGATCTTTTCCATGGTGGCCAGGCGGTTGTTCTGGGCCACCAGAACGTGCTCAAACAGGTTGCGGACGCCCCGGGCGTTGCCGAAGCTGTCGTCCGCCGATTCCTCGGCGATATAGTCCCGGATCAGGGGCCGGGCCTCCTCCGTCAGCTGATAGCAGCCCTTTTTGCACTGCATCCGGAAGATCTCCACCATCTCGTCGATGGTATAGTCGTCAAACAGCAGGAAGCGGTTGAACCGGGATTCCAGGCCGGGATTGGAGTGGATGAACCGGTCCATCAGGTCCGTGTACCCCGCCACGATCACCACCAGGTCGTCCCGGTGGTCCTCCATGGCCTTGAGGATGGTGTCGATGGCCTCCTGGCCGAAGTCGTTTTCCGACCGGCCGTTCAGGGCGTAGGCCTCGTCGATGAACAGCACGCCGCCCATGGCCTTTTCGATGACCTTCTGGGTCTTGATAGCCGTCTGGCCCACATAGCCCGCCACCAGGCCGCTGCGGTCCACCTCCACCAGCTGGCCCCGGGACAGAATGTCCAGACTGCGGTAGATCCGGGCCATCATCCGGGCCATCATGGTCTTGCCGGTGCCGGGGTTGCCGGTGAACACCAGGTGCAGGGACATATCCGTGGTGGGCAGGTCGTGCTGCCGCCGCAGCTGGTATACGGAGGCCATGTTGATCAGGTTATGGACCTCCTCCTTGACGGTCTGCAGACCGATGTAGCCGTCCAGCTCCGCCAGTAGGTCCTTCATGTCCTCCTTGGGCAGCGGCTCCGGGGCCTCCGTCTGCTGCTCCGGGCCGCCGGACTTCTTGTCCGGGGCCTTTTCCGGCGTCTTATCCGGGGCCTTTTCCGGCGTTTTGTCCGCCGGGGACAGGGGCGTGCCCCAGAAATCGCTGTTGACGCTGCGCAGGTTCCGCTCCGTCATGGAGCGGATCACGTCCAGCTGCTGGAGGATGATCTCGTCTTTCTTATCCATTTATCCGCTCTCCTTCAGTCTTATAACTTCACATGGCTGATGGCCCGCAGCAGCAGGGCCGACACGAAGCCCGTCAGGGCCCCGGTGAACAGGGACACCACCAGCAGAAACGGCAGATATCCCAGCACGGCGGTGTTGCCCAGGGTAATCAGGGCCGCCGCCATCTGGCCGATGTTGTGGCCCGCCGCGCCGCCGATGGACACGCCGTATACCGACAAACCCGGCAGACGGGACAGCGCCAGCATCACCAGCATGGCCAGCGTTCCCCCCAGCAGGGAAAACAGCAGGGCCGAGGCGTTTCCGGCAAAGAGACTGCCCAGCAGGCACCGGGCCGCCAGGATGCACAGGGCCGGAAGCGGCCCCAGCTGATACAGGGCGAACACCGTGACGATGTTGGCCAGGCCCAGCTTCACCCCTGGCAGGGGGATCACCAGCGTCACGGGAAACAGGTTTTCCAGGGTGCTCAGGCCCAGGGCCAGGGCCGTCAGCACCGCGCACAGCGCCAATTGGCGGGTGGTTATCTTCATGGCGTCCCTCCTATCCCAGCACCGCGTCGGGGCCGCTGCCGCCGCCGGACAGCTGCACCACCACCTGCTCCGGCAGGCACACGATGCTCTGTCCGGCCCGGGTGATGACGCCGGTGTGGACGCAGTCCCGGCCCGGGCAGTCGCTTTCCGCCACCCGGACGCCGTTTCTGTCCAGGAGGATGGTCAGGTGATAGGTCCCCTCCACGGTAACGGTCATCTCCTCCGTCAGCCGGTCCAGCCGGACGGTCTGCACCACCTGGCCCCGGTGGAGGATGGTGGCGGTCAGGGGGCCGGAGGACTCCAGGCCGCCATAGTACCACACCGCGGAGAGCACCGCCAGAGCCGCCACTAAGGCGGCCACCGCCCCGTCCCACCAGGTGGGCCGGAGCTTAGGGCTCGATGCACGCATACGCATAGCCGCTTCCCTCGGTTTCCGTCAGTTTATCCGCCAGGCCGGGGGTATACAGCACCTGCCCGTCCTTTGTGATGAGCACCATATCAAAGCCGCCGTTCTGCCGCCAGAAATCCTGGGTGGCCTCCCGGCCCATCACATACAGGGCGGTGGAATAGGCGTCGGCCATGGTGCCGTTATCCGCCACAATGGTGACGGACAGCAGGTCCCCCTGCACCGGCCAGCCGGTTTGGGGGTCCAGAATATGCTGATACACCGTTCCGTCGGGGCCGGTGAAATACCGCTGATAGCCGCCGGAGGTGACGGCGAAGGCGTCGGTCAGGGCGAGCATTGCGGCATAGCCCTCCTGCTCCGGGTGCTGCACCGCCACGCTCCAGGCAGCGCCCCCGGGCTTTGTTCCCCGGGCGTACACGTTGCCCCCCAGGCTCACCAGGGCGCTGTCCACCCCGTATTGGGCGAAGATGTCCGCCAGCCGGTCGGAGGCGTAGCCCTTGGCGATGCCGCCCAGGTCCATGGCGCAGCCCGGATCCAGGGTGACGCGGGCGCCCTCCAGGGTCACGTGCTCCGTCCCCACCAGGGGGAGCAGAGCGTCGATCTCCGTCTGCTGCGGTACCCGGGGGCTGTCGGTGGTGATGCCCCAAAGGGTCACAAGCGGGGCAACGGTGGGGTCAAAGGCCCCGCCGGTGGCCTTGCTCAGGGTCAGGGCGGCGGAGATCAGGTCCGCCGTCTCCTGGGACACATCGGCGCGGCCCTGGGCGTTCAGGGTATAGATTTCGCTGCCCTCCCGGGTCCGGGACAGGGACGCATCCAGGCGGTTCAGCTCCTGGCCGCAGGCGGCCAGCGCCTCCGAAGCCTTGTCTCCGTAGGCGGCCAGGGTCATATAGGTGTCCATGGCGAACAGGCTCAGCTGTTCCGGCTCCGATTGGACGCCGCAGCCGGAAAGGCACAGCAGAAGCGCCGCCAGCACGGCGCAGCATACACGCTTCATAGCTCCCGCCTGCCTTCCAGGGCACGCATCAGCGTGGCGTCGTCGGCAAATTCCAGGTGGCCGCCCACGGGGATGCCGTAGGCCAGGCGGGTGACCTTTACCCCGAAGGGCTTTAAGAGCCTTGCCAGGTACATGGCGGTGGTCTCCCCCTCGGTGTCGGGATTGGTGGCCATAATGACCTCCTGAATGCCGCCCTGGGCCACCCGGTCCACCAGGGACTTGATCTGCAGATCGTCGGGGCCCACATGGTTCATGGGGGACAGCACTCCGTGGAGCACATGGTACCGGCCGTTATACTCCCGGCTGCGCTCGATGGCCACCACGTCCCGGGGGTCCGCCACCACGCAGATGGTGCTCTCGTCCCGCTTGGGCGAGGCGCAGATGGGGCACAGGCCCCCGCTGGTGAGGTTCTGGCACACGGGACACAGGGTCACGCTGCGCTTGGCCTCCAGAATGGCGTCGGCAAAGGCCCGGGCCTGGTCCTGGGGCAGGTTCAGCACATGAAAGGCCAGCCGCTGGGCGGACTTGGAGCCGATGCCCGGCAGCCGGGCAAACTGCTCCACCAGATTTTCAAGAGGGGCGGGGAAAAATTCCATAGTATCTTCCTTTTCAAGTGAAATCGGGCCGCATCAGCCCCGAAGCTCCCGGATGCGGGCGGGAATGTCCGCCGCCTTGTACACGGCGGACCCGGCCACCAGGACGTTTGCGCCGCTGGCCACGCAGATTTTGCAGGTAGCGGGGTCCACGCCGCCGTCCACCTCCAGCTCGCAGCCGGGGTTCATGGCGTCGATGTACCGGCGGATCTCCTGCACCTTGGGCATCATGTCGGCCATGAACTTCTGGCCGCCGAAGCCCGGCTCCACCGTCATCACCAGGATCATCTCCACCCGGTCGATAAAGGGCAGCACGGCGCTGGCCGGGGTCCTGGGCTTCACCACCACGCCGGCCTTCTTGCCCTTGGTGTGGATTTTGTCGATGGCGGCCAGGATGTTCTCCTGGGTGTCGGCCTCCACATGGCAGGTGACGATGTCCGCCCCGGCGTCGCAGAACTGGTCCACATAGCGCACCGGCTCCTGAATCATCAGATGCACGTCCAGGGGCAGGTCCGTCACCGGACGGATGCACTTCACCACCGGGATGCCGATGGAGATGTTGGGCACGAACAGGCCGTCCATCACGTCCACGTGGACGTAATCCGCGGTGGAGATGGCCTGAATGTCCCGGGCCAGATACGCAAAGTCCGCAGACAGGATAGAGGGGGAAATTTTGATCATAAGAATCGGTCCTTTCAATCAGCAGGGTGACGGGGCGGCGGCAGACGGCATAGGATGGCTCAAGCGGCCCGGGACCGGAAGCTCTCCGGCCAGTCCGGCGCAGCCCTCCCGCCCCGCAGGAGACGCCGGCCGCCGCTTTTCAGATAGGGGGCCGGCGGTTCGCCGGCCCTCAATTGGGCAAAAGAATACATATACATTATACCAATCCCCCCGGCAGATTGCAACGAGGAAAAGGGCCGATTCCCCGGTCCCAGAGGCCTGCGGCGGAAAAAATCATGTCCATTCTGTGAATTTTGCAAAGAAAGGCTTTACGTTTGCGGCAGATTCCTGTAGAATAAGTGCGTCCTTTTCCGGAAGGACCTCATTTTTTTGCAGAACGAGGCGCTCGTATGAATTTCTTCCAAAAAATTGGCAACTCCCTGGCCCGGTTCATGTATGGGCGCAACGGCGTGGACCAGCTGGGGTTCGTGACCCTCTGGGCGGCCATTATTCTGGACGTGGTCAACCTCTTTGTCCGGAACCAGGTGGCCTACAGCATTCTGTCGGCGGTGGCCATGGTGCTGACTGTGTGGATGGTGTTCCGCATGTTTTCCAAGAACCTGTCCAAGCGCCGGGCAGAGAATGCGGCTTATATGAACAAGGTGGTCTATCCCCTGCGGCAGGCCCTGTCCCGCAGCCGGGACAAGGAGCACAAGTATTTCACCTGCCCCAACTGCCGCACGGTGTGCCGGGTACCCCGGGGCAAGGGCCGCATCGTCATCACCTGCCCCAAGTGCGGCGCGGAAATTCACGGCAAGAGCTGACAGCAAGAAAATATCAATCCCGGCGCGGGTGCCCCGCGCCGGGATTTTTTTGCTCTGCCGCTTATCCGATCCACTCCACCCGGCAGGCCTCCCGCAGCATCTCATCAGAGGCTGCTTTGTTCTCGGCATAGGCGTCGGGCCCGGCCTCATAGTCGGCGGTGATGGCCTCCAGCTCCCGGGAAAGCCAGCCATAGTCGTCGGAAACCGTCAGCTTCCCGCCTCTGATGCGGGTGATCCTGTCCCGGGCGTCGGGCCACTCCCCGGTGTCCGGGCCGCTTTCCAGGATCGTCCGGTTCCGGGCCAGGGAGACGATGAGCCAGGCTTCGTAGCGGGCCGGTGCATAGCCCGCCGCCTCCAGCGGGGCGGACCGCTCCAGCCGCACCGCGTATCCCACGGACGGGTGCTTTTCCTGGACGTCCCGCACCAGTTGGCACACCTCCCGGAAGATCCGGTCCTCGGTCTGCCGGACCTCCGCCGCGCCGACGGTTCCTTCGGCGGGCCGGGATTTTCGGGCCGGTGTCTTGGGGGCGGGCCGCTCCGGAGCGCTCTCCTCCGGCTCCTTTTGGGGAAGGGCCCGCCGGATCAGGCAGTACCCCACCAGGCAGAAAACCACCGACAGCCCCGCCTGCGTCAGGATCGACCGGCGGGTCATGGCCCCCTGCCGGACGGACTTCTCCGGCGCGTCGGGGTCATACCGGACGGCCAGGGTCTCCCCAAAGCCGTAGCGCAAGCGCACCCGGTGCAGCTTCCCGGTGTAAACGTTGCCCCGGGCCTCATACTGGTAGGTGATGTTGTATTCTTTTCCGTTTTCGGCCACGTCGATCACCGTTGCCGTGGCGACCGGCCAGTTCCTTTGCCGCACATAGACGGTGACATTGCTGACCAGGCTATAGACCGTGACGCAGAGAAAGATCACCGCCGCCGCAAACAGCATGGGATTAAAACCCTTGAACCGCTTCATAGCTCCTCCATCAGATAGAAATCACAAAAAATACCATCAGGTTATAGAAAAAGTGCATCCCGGCGCAGATGTAAAAGGCATTGTCCCGGCGGAATATCTGCCGGACCAGCAGGGCGGCCAGCCGGAAGGCAAAGGCGATGACCACCTGCTTCACGCTGCCGTTCATCGCCCAGTGTACCCCGGCAAACAGCGCGGCCGCAGCCGCCATGCTCCACACGGCCTTCCCTCTGAACAGCCGCATCAGGGTGTCGTACAGGTAGTAGTTGAAATACGCCTCCTCAGCCAATGCAACGATCATCTGCACCAGGATGAAGCCGGCGACATTCTGTATGCCCAGCCGGGGAAACAGCGAAATATCCTCGAACAGCATGGCGACGCCCGCGAAAACCACCGCCAGCAGGCACCCCAGCCCCAGTCCCGTCAGAACCTGCCGGACCACGTTGGCGGCGGTCCGCTTCAGCCTGAAGAGGTCCGTGTCAAAGTCCCGGCGCATATAGGCGGCGCTCAGCCCCAGCACAAGGCCGTTGAAGGCCATGTAAAACAGGTTGGGCAGGTTGGCCGCGCGGCTTGTAAGAAAAAGCGCGGACAGATAGACCAGCAGGAGCACCGCATGGTGCGGCAGGCAGTGTTTTGGCAGTGCTTTCATGTTCCCTTACCTCCGCAGATAGCCGGTCTCCGCCAGAATTTCGTTGATCTCCGTCAGAGAATCCGGCGAACAGGCATAAATCAGCGTGTCACCCCGGAACAGCACCAGATAGTACACGCCGTCCGCCACTATGGTGAACATCTTGCCGCCGCCTGAGAGGGCGGTCTCGTGACTTTCCCGCGCCCTGGGCTCCAGGTCCGGGGCTGTCTCATAGGATATCTGGTTATACACCAGGTCCACCGTTTTATCGTCGGCGTAGCGATAGCACTCCACCCGATTGCCGCCCTTTGCCCCGGCGATGGCCCGGGTGAGCTTGTTCCGGTCGATCCGCCCATAGGTCAGGGATACGTCCGCCGTTTCGTACCCCTTTTCCTGCAGAATCTGCGCAAAATGCACCGGGTCCGGCGTCTCCGTCCGCCCGGAGGCCGCGCCGCTTCCGAAGATATACAGGACCGCCAGAAGGACGCCCACTGGAACGGCGGCGCGAGCCGCCGTTTTTCCCAGGTGCGCCCGGCTGTATGCCCGCTCCGTCTGGTGCTTTTCCCGGAGCTTCTCCGCCGCAACAGGGTCCAGGGGATGGATTCGCCTGTAGAGTGCGCCCCCGGCGGCCAGAACCAGGTTGACGGCAAGCAGGATGCAGTTGCCGGTCATGGCTAAGGACACCCGGTCCGGGCTGGCATACACCCGGGCCAAGAGGTACATGGCCGCCACGCTGGGGAGGACCGCCGCCACGTGCATCCGCATAAAGCAGATGGACTTTTCCGGGTTGGCGCTGTACTCGTTGAAGAAGTGGACGTAGTACCACCAGTTCCGCTTTCTTCTAACGGACGACGCACTGATGCCGGAGGTGGCTTCTTTGAATTCCATATAGGTCATCCCGGTCAGATGCACGGCCTCCTGGGTCATCCAGTGGGTGCAGAGCAGGTTGACCGGCACCAGGAGAATGGAAAACAGGATACAGATCGTCTGGGTATTCACGATAGATCACGCCTTTCTTATGCAAAGATTATAAAGAAAGCAGCCTTGAAAGTCAAGGCTTTCTCACGGAGCGGAACGTACCGCTCCTTCCAAAAAAAGCGGCAAAAACGCGATATAAGGGTGATTTCACACGCGGCTTTTTCAAGGGCTTTTTCCTCCGGCAGGCCGTCATCTGCGGCAGATGCTTCTGGACGATTTCCCCCACCATGACGCCGACAAGTGAAAGCAGAACAAAAAACGGTCCCCGCCGAAGCGGGGACCGTTTTTAATATGCATCGTTTCAGCCCATGCGCCGGGCGGCGATATAGTGGGCGGAGTAGTAGGGATTGCCGTTCAGCGCCGTCAGCAGGACGCCGCCGCTGCCATAGGTAGAGGCGTGGACAAACTGGTCGTTGCCCACATAGATACCGCAGTGGGAGGCGGTGCTGGAGGAATAGTAGTCGTCGTGGAAGAAGATCAGGTCCCCGGGCTGCAGCTGGCTGCGGTCCACGGCGGCGCCGTAGCGCATTTGGTCCGTGGCCCCGTGGGGCAGGCGGATGCCGAACTGGCCATAGATATACATGGTGAAGCCCGAGCAGTCGAAGCCGGAGGGGCCTGCGCCGCCGTAAACATAGGGGGCCTTGCCCACAAAGGACCGGGCCAGGGCGGCGATCTCCGCCCCGGTGCCGGAGGCAGGGACAGCAGGCGTGGTAGGGGCAGCAGGCGCAGGGGCGGGGGCGGCAGGCCGGGCGGCGGCCAGGGTCAGGTGATCCCCGGACATATAGCCGGTTTTGCCGCTGTACTGCACCCGGAACCAGCCGTTTTCAAAGCCGGACACGTCCACATATTCGCCCCGGGAGGCGGTGGCCAGCACCGCGCCGGAGGCGGCGGCCCCGCTGCGCAGATTCAGCCCGTCGGAGATGACCCGGGCCACGCAGCGCAGGTCACCGGCAGAGGACCGGGCCGTCACATAGTCCGCAGACATATAGCCGGTTTTTCCGTCATAATTCACCTTGTACCAGCCGTCCTGGCGGCCCAGGATGGACACGGCGGTGCCCCGGTTCAGCTCCGCCAGAATGGCGCTGCCGGTGTTGGCGGCGGCCCGCAGGCGGACGCTGTCCGCCACAACGCCCACGGCCAGAACGGACGTGGAGGAGACAGGCTGGGCAGGCGCGGCGCTTTCGGTTTTCTCCCGGGCAGGGGCCTCCGGCGCAGGAGCTTCAGCGGAAACCTCCGCAGCCGCTTCCTCCTGGGCGGCAGTGTGGATGGCCTGGGCCGGGGGCGTGTAGTCCGCCTCCGTTTCCGGGCCGTCTACCACCGGGCGCAGGTCCCGGGCAGGCAGGGTGTCGATGTTATAGGTCATGGCGTCCATCCGGGGCTGCCCGCCGGGCAGCGCAGAGATGACGCACAGGGACAGGGTCAGGGCCGCCGCCAGCACAGCGGCAGCCGCCTTGCGGCTGAGCTTCATGAACAGGACTCCTTATCGGGTGTGGATAAATCGGCTTACTTGCCGGCCAGGGCGCGCTCCAGCCAGATGCAGCCCACGTCCATGGCGGCGTAAAGGCTGTCCTTCTCGGACTTCTTCACCACCCGGTCCCGGGACTTCAGGTCGGGGTCGGTCATCTGCAGCTGGACGGACACCCGGGTGGCCACGTCCATGTCCTGTTCCTTCTTGGTGTCCAGGATCTGCAGCAGGACGATATACTTGTCGGCCATACTGCCGTAATAGATCAGGTTGTCAACGCGGCGCAGGGGATGATTTTTATAAACAAGGCCGTTGCCCTTTTTAACCTCAGACATAACACTTCTCCTTTTAATAAATATTTGTAACCAAATTGTAACACATGGCCCCGGGAATGTCAAACGCCCTTCCAATGGAAAGCCAAACCCTCCGGCCCCGCCGGAGGGTTTGGCTTTCCATCCCTATATCTCCCGGTTGTTTCCGCCATGGGCCAACCGGAAAAAGAGCGTCACATGCTGCCGCAGCTTTTCCAGGCACTCGCCCTCCCGCTCCGGCTGGCGGTCGCAGATGCCGATCAGGGTCAGCACCGGGGCCACATACAGCATGGCCAGCGTGTCCGGGTCCTCCGCCGCGATCTCGCCGGACGCCATCAGCGCCCGGAAGATACCGGCGTGATAGGCAAGCACCCGGTCCACATAGCGCCCGGAATACAGGGCGGCCAGCTCCGGCGAGCGAAACTGCTCGATGGTCATCATGCGGCGAAAGCGGCTGATCTGCTCATTATGGAGGGAGTATGCAAAAATCTGCCGCACCTTCTCATAAAGCGCGTCCTCGGTGATCTCCGCAAAAACCGGGATATCCCGGGACGCGCTCTGCACATGGATGTCGAGCCTGCCGGTGTCCGCCTCATACTGCGCCGCCGTGGACTCCACAATGGCGTCAAAAATCGCCTGCTTGCCCGGAAAATGGTTATAGAGCGAGGGAGCCCTGATGCCCACCGCCTCTGCAATTTCCCCCATGCTGACAGAGTCATAGCCGCGGGCGGAAAAAAGCTCCAGGGCCTTGTCCAGAATTCTCTGCTTCGTGTCCTCCTGCTTCATCATCGCACCCCACTAACAAGTATTAGTTAGCGGTATTATAGCAATTCCTCCGGAAAAGTCAAGCCGGGAACCGGCCCCGTCACAGGGCGGCAAACAGCGCCGCGCCCTTTTTCCGCAGCCACCGGTGCAGCACCGCGCACAGCAGCAGGTTGGCCGCCGCGAAGCAGGCTGCGTATCCGGCAAAGCCCAGCCGCCAGCCGGGCAGCAGCAGGAAGCCCGCAAACAGCAGAACCGTGTAGCCCATGCCGCCGAACAGGGTCAGCATCACCGGCGCGCTTTGCTTGATGGGCATCAGCTGGTCGGTCCAGGTCAGCACCGGCATTTTGACCCCCAGGGTCAGGCCCGCCAGGGCCCCCAGCAGGGCATAGGACGCGGCAAACACCGCCATGACCAGAAGTCTCACCAGGCCCAGGGGATAGACGATGGCCGCGCACACCGCGCAAAGCAGCAGCGGCGGGACCGTCAGCAGCACCTGCATCCGCAGCTTCGCCCGAAGGGCCTGCCACGGCTCCACCGGAAGCGACTGCATGAGCCACAGGCTCTTTCCCTCCAGGGACACGGAGGGGGCCGTCATGAGATTCATGGACGCCAGGCCGCACAGCAGCACGCACAGCATCACCGGGACGCTGCCCTCGGTATCCGCAAACAGGGCGTCCAGCATGGCAAAGAGGCTGCCGCCCTTCCACAGCACGGCGGCGGCGCAAATGGGCATCAGGAAGGTCCCCAGGCCGCAGTTGAGCATATAGGCGGGGTTGGCGGCAAAATGCGCCAGCTCCCGGTGCAGCAGCGCCCCGTCCACGCTGCGGCGGCGCAGGGCAGTCTCCCGGTACGTCCGGCGGGCGGTTTTCCCGGTGGAGGTGGCGATATGCAGGAAGCTGCGGGAGAGCAGCACCCACATCAGGCCGCACAGCGCCGCCACCGCCGCCGTGACCGCCAGCATGGCCGCCCCGCTGCCCGTGCCCACGCTGCCGAACAGGTACAGGGGATAGGCCCGGCTCCGGATCTGGGCGCCGTAGGTCCCGGCGTTGGCCAGCAGGTCCTGAAGGACGCTCTGAGCCTTGAAATAGACGAAGTAATACAGGCCGATGAACACCAGCGAGGCCAGCACGACGACGAGGCTCTTGTTCCGGAGCTTCTGGCTGATTTTTGCCGCCACCCAGCCCAGGGCGCAGGAGAGCACCAGCACCGCCAGGGAGATCAGCAGGGTCAGCACCAGTCCGCCCAGAACGGCGGACGCCGTGACCCCCACGGTGGCCCAATAGACGATCACCGCCGGAAGGATCACCACGGCGGAGTACATCAGGCCCATCAGATACACCCCGGACAGCCGGGCCGCCACCAGGCTGGACACCGGAACCGGCATGGACAGCAGCAGGTCGTTATCCTTGGGCAGGTACAGCCCCGCATAGGTGTTGAATATGCTGCCGAAGGCCCCCAGCAGCACGGCGATCAAGCCCATCAGCGCAAAATAGAGCCAGCCCAGGCCCGCCGCCGCCAGCGGCCCGCAGAGTTTCACCGCCAGCAGGGTGAAAATGCCGCCCAGGATGCCCGCCATCAGCAGGACGAACAGCCCGATATACAGGGCCGTGGCCAGCCGGGAGCGGGCCTTGTTCTTCTTGGCGTCGTAAAAATAGGACCGGAAAATCTCAAACAGCTGCTTTTTCAGCAAGAGCTTCAGCATGATTCGCCCTCCAGCTCCAGGAACACGTCCTCCAGGGAGTCGTCGCCCTTAACCTCCTCCATGGTGCCGGAGCGGATCAGCCTTCCGCCCTGGATGATGGCCACCTTATCGCAGAGCTTCTCCGCCACCTCCAGCACATGGGTGGAGAAGAAGATGGCCCCGCCCTCATCGCAGACCTGGCGCATCATCCCCTTGAGCAGGTGGGATGCCTTGGGGTCCAGGCCCACGAAGGGCTCATCCATGAGGATCAGCCTGGGCCGGTGCAGCCAGGCGGAGATAATGGCCAGCTTCTGCTTCATGCCGTGGGAATAGGCGGCGATGGGCTGGGCCAGGTCCTCCGTCAGCTCGAAAAGACCGGCGTATTGGCGGATGCGGTCCTGCCGGTCGGCGGCGCTGACGCCGAAGATGTCCGCCACGAAGTTCAGATATTTGATGCCGGTCATGTAGTCGTACAGGTCAGGGTTATCCGGGATATAGGCAAAGGTCCGCTTGCACTCCAGCGGCTGGGTCCGGATGGACTTGCCGTCCACATAGATTTCCCCCTGGTCGAATTGCAGGATACCCGCCACGGATTTCAGGGTGGTGGTCTTGCCCGCCCCGTTGTGGCCGATGAAGCCGTAAATCTCCCCCGGGGCGATGTGCAGGTTCAGGTCGTCCACGGCCTTTTTCTCGCCGTAGGCCTTGGATAAATGTTCAATTCTGAGCATCACGTTCTCCTCTATTCAGCAGCAGTCGGATTTCGTTGGCGGCTTCCTCCGCCGAAACGGCGTCCGTGTCCACCCGCAGGTCGTGGGCCTCCGTCTCAAACCGGCCGTATGTCCGCTCCAGCATGGCGGCCACCGGGGCGGGCAGATTCCCGTGCATCCGCGCGGCAAACCGCTCCTTGATGGTGGCAAGGCCCGCCGTCACCAGCACCCGGACGCAGCCCTCCGGCAGCAGGGCCAACTGGTCCTTTTCGGAAATGACGTAGAGGATCGTCTCCTCGCCGCGCAGCTTCTTTTGGAACAGGGCCTCCGCCATGCTTTCACTTTTGGCCAGCTTCAGATAGTCCTTTCCGCTGAAAATCTCCGCGGAAAGCGACGGGGCCAGCGCCGCAGCGATGGTGGATTTCCCCGTGCAGCTGTCTCCGAATAATGCAATTACCATAATCGTTCGTCCTTTCTCTCGTTTCACCGGCTCCCCGGCCCGTCCGTGGGGGAGGAGATCAGCGTGATCTGCCGCTGACGACTCCCTTCCTTCACGCCGATGTCCATATACTTCAGGGCCGTCTGATTGATCTCCGTCAGAAAGCCGGTGAATTCCTCATCCGTCAGGGTCAGGGTGCAGGTGGTCATCAGCAGCATATCCCGCCTGGGGTCGGCCCCGCCGCCGGAAAAATATCTGGCAAAGGAGGCGCTGAGGCCCAGCAGCGCCGTCTGCACCACCGTGCCGTCGTCGTCGATCTCCAGGGCACTTTTGTTCAGGCTGTAAATGCTCTCCACCGTGCCGCGGATGCGGTTCTCCCCCACCACCGTGAGAATGCCGCTTTCCGTCAGCAGCTTTATGTGCCGGTACAGGCTGGCGCCGGGAACATCCGGCAGGGCCTTCCGGATCTCCTTGACCGTGCCGGTTTCGTGAAGCAGCAGATACTGAAAAATCCGCTGCCGCACGGGATTCATGACGATCTCCGCCAATTCCATATGGTGCTCTCCCCTTTCATTGTTCTACGATTCTATTATATTCTCATTTTTGAGAATATCAATCGTTTTTTTCATCCCCGCGCAAAAAAGGCCCGGCTGCCGCAATGGGTAACCGAGCCTCAACCATTCGTATATGGTATAAACGGGAATAAACTTCGCCAAAAGGATTCAAAGCAAAACAGAGATACCGGGAGGGAAAATTGTCTCTATAGATGCGCCTCGCAGAGCTCGGACTGGAGGGGAATTTTCCCCTATTTTTTAACCCATTCATCGCTCCAAACCAGGTTTTCCCCTATGGTTAACCCATTAAAAATGGGATAGAGAGCATCAAATTTCCTCAAAGGGGAACAGCGGAATCAAAAAAGAAAAACCCCGGAAACCGTTGGCTTAACAGTGATAAGGAATTAATTCAAACTTACTACTGTCAGCCGACAATTCTGGTGTGCAAGGATCACAAACGCTAAGGCAACCGCCCGTTTCCGAAAGGAACGGGCGGTTGATCCTTATTCTGCTATTTATCGGAAGAAAAATTAAAATTATGTAGAATCAGCTTATGCTCGTCAAAGAAAGGAATCAGCAACAATTTCATCCTCCGCCAGCATCCGGTATCCGACGCCAAGCTCATTGATGATGTAGCGCTTTTCGCCGGGCGTCACGCCCATTTTCTTGCGGATGTTCTTCATATTGACTTGCAGCTTCTTGACGCTGCCATAGTCGGAATACCCCCAGACCGCGCGGATGATGGCGGCATACGTCAGCACCTTTCCCGCATGGACGGAGAGAAACGCCATGATGTTGTACTCCGTCTGAGTCAGGTCAATCTCCTCTTTGCCAACAAAAACCTGCCGCGTATCATAGTCGATCAGCAGATCCTGAAGGTGGAATTTTCCGCCGGGGGAGCTTTCTTCCTCTTCGCTGTGCCGATGACTGCGGAGAACGGCGCGGATACGGGCCAGCAATTCCTCCGTGCCAAAGGGCTTGGTGATATAATCATTCGCCCCCAGATCCAGGGCTTCCACCTTATCCCGCTCGTTGGAACGGGCGGAGAGCACAATGATGGGCACGGTGTCCGATTCCCGGACTTTCTGAATCAAGTCCAAACCATCCCGATCCGGCAGGCCGAGATCCAGAACGATGAGATCCGGACGATGGGAGGCGTACATCATTATGCCGAGCGCACAGGTCTCCGCGCAGAGCACCTGATAGTCGCTGGTTTCCAGATTGGCTTTGATAAAGCTTCGGATGTTGGCCTCGTCTTCTACGATCAGGATCTTGTACTTGTTATTGCCCATCGTCCTCACCCCCTCTTTCCAGCGCAAAGCGGAATACCGCACCGCCGCCCTTTCTGTTTTCTGCGGTAATGTCACTGCCGTGCGCTTTGACGATGGCAACGCACACAGATAGCCCGATCCCCATATTGCTGCGTGTCCCGTCCACCGGCGCGGCGGACTTTTCATAGCTCCCGCTGAAAATCTTTTGGAGCGCATCCTCCGGAATGCCGCAGCCGTTGTCGGCGACCTCAAATACCGCCTTGTCTCCCACGAGAGAAACGGAAAGCATCAGTTCCGTCATGCCTTTTGCATGGAATACAGCGTTTTCCAGAAGATTCAGCAGCACTTGCTCGATGAGAAGCGAGTCCATGGGAATATCCACAAACTCGTCCGGTATCTGCGTGATGACCTTCTGGTTCGGATGCTTTTTGGAAAACTTCATGAGAACCGAGTCGATCAGCTCATCCAGAACAGTCGGCGTCTTCACGACCTCGACCTTTGCACCGTCGATCCTTGTGACGGACAGGAGATTTTCGACCATGCGGATGAGCCATTCGCTGTCCTCCTGGATCTCTCCCAGCAGCTTGAGCTGCTGTTCCTTCGGCAGCTCATCATACTTGGAGAGCAGCGTGGAGGATGACCCGTATATGGAGGTGAGGGGCGTGCGCAGGTCATGGGAGATCGCCCGCAGCAGATTGCCGCGCATTCTTTCCTTTTCGTTTTCTGAGCGCAGCTTTTCCTGATCGCGGATGCGAATATTCAGCGTACTGGTGGAAACGGCGACGACCAGCATAATGACAGCGGATAGGATACTTTCTTCTACGAAAAAGTCAAAGACATAATACTTTCCTCTTAATTGAGGTCAATAGACGGCGGGTAGAAATATTCATAATTTTGGTGTATAATAGGAAATTAAGAGAAAGACAAATTTGAATTTTTTGTGGAGGTGTTTATATGATATTCCTAAAGGTATTGGCTGTAGTTCTGGGATTGGCATTCCTTCTGTTTGGATACTTCATTTACTTTAAAAAGAAATACAATCTTATCAACGGTTTTGAGGCGGATTTCAAAGCCGGTCGGAAGAAAGAAGAATACGCAAAGAAAGTGGGAATGATAGAGTTTGTTGTTGGTATAGTTCTGCTTATCACAGGTGTTGCACTTATTCTGTTTGCCTAATAAATTCCAGTTTGTCTAACTTACTCTAAATTAGCAAAGACCGCTTACAAAAGTGTAGGCGGTCTTTATTCGTGTTCAGATATATTTGATTTTGAACTTTCTTTTCTTGGCTGAAAGCACCTTGCAAAGAATATCATCTGCTGCGTCCGTGTATCTGCCTTGTGCTATCAGGCTGTTCTTCAAACGGATAAGTGATTGCAGCACTTCGCTGTATTCGTCCTTGGAAAGGTATAAATGATATTTTTGTTCTTTCAAAACAACCACCTCCTGTTACCGCAATTATATAATAAGAAATGGCATAGAAGTAGTGTGCGATTGTCGCTTGACCACCCCTAAATGAACGAATTAACAGGGTAACGAACGCCTTATTCATTAGCAGGAATTTTGCTCGAATTTTTCTGCCATTAGCAGAGAGGGCATTTTCATTAGCAAAATAGCGAAAATCCTGCTAATTTTTATTAGCAAGTCGTTCACCTGAAAGGCGGACGACATTCGTCCTAATTTCCATTAGCTGACGGAGATTTTGCTAATGAAAATCTGTGAATTTTACGATTTTTCACTTTTTCCGTAAAAATGAAAAAACGCCGGAAACCCTTGATTTTACTGGGTTTTCCGGCGGAGTTTTTGGCGTTCCCGAGGTGATTCGAACACCCGACCTACCGCTTAGGAGGCGGTCGCTCTATCCAGCTGAGCTACGGAAACATCTTTAAAATCTATTCAATTTTAGTCTTAAACTTACTCAATGTCAATCGCCTTTGCCCGAAAGGCGGTCGTTATAACATATTCTTAGGAGGCGAACGCTCTATCCTGCTGAGCTACAGAGACTTATATTAAATTGAGACTGGCAACGATCACTTTTCCCCGTAAGGCAGCTGGTAGAGCACAACCTTAGGAGGGGGACGCTCTATCCAACTGAGCTATTGGCGCGTATATCAAATGAAATTGTAAATAGTGAGGATTGAACAACCGCTTAGGAGGCGATCGCTCTATACAGCTGAGCTACTGGGGCATATACTCTCATTTTACTATGCACAGGGCGGATTGTCAACGTGAAATACACTTTTTTGACCCGGAGCGCTACATTCGTCATTTTTGATAGTTCACCCCGGCGGTTTGACTTTGTATGCTTCCCATGATATAATTAAGCGTTATTTTTTGGCGGGAGGTGGACATATGCAGGAGGAACGGCAGCCCATGGGTTCGGAGTCCCTGGGGACGCTGCTGCGCAGCTGGCGGGACGGTACGTTTTCCGAAATATGGGACGACTGGAAGTGGATCTGGGGCTACACCAAGCGCTACCGCCGGGCGGTGTGGTTCTACACCATCCTGGGGGTAGCCAGCTCCACGCTGGGCCTGGTGTCCGCCGTGGCCAGCAAATACTCCATCGACATCATTACCGGCTACGACAGCGACCGGCTGTGGTTCGTGGTCACGGTGATGGTGGCCTCGGCCCTGGTGGGGCTGCTGCTCAGCAGCGTCACCTCCCGCATTTCCACGAAGATATCCCTGCGGGTGAACAACGACATCCAGGCGGAGGTGTTTGACCGGCTGCTGGGAGCCGACTGGAAGTCCCTGAACGATTTTGCCAGCGGCGACCTGCTCAGCCGCCTGTCCACCGACGCCGGAGCCGTGTCCTCCAGCGCCATCCGGTGGCTGCCGGACCTGGTGGTAAGCGTTTATACCTTCATCGCCACCCTGGCGGTGATCCTGCACTATGACTGGATCATGGCCCTGCTGGCCCTGGCCAGCGCCCCCTTCCTGCTGCTGACCTCCCGCCGCCTGATCCGGGGGATGCGCACCCATCAGCAGGAGGTGCGCCAGGTGGGCAGCCGCCTGATGTCCTATGAGACGGAGACGCTGCACAACCTGGACGCCATCAAGGGCTTCGGCATCACCGGTCGCTACGGCGCCGGGCTGCGGCAGCGGCAGGAGGAATTCCGCCGGGCCAGCCTGGATTACAACCTGTTCAGCATCCGCACGGAAATTCTCATGTCCGTGCTGGGCTCCGCTGTGCAGATGGCGGCCTTCGGCTACTGCCTGTATCTGCTGTGGTCGGGGAAGATCCTGTACGGCACCATGACCCTGTTCCTGTCCCAGGGGACCAAGCTCAGCTCCGCCTTCAACGCCCTGGTGCGGACGGTGCCGTCCTTCCTCAGCGCGTCGGTGTCCGCCCGGCGCATCCGGGACCTGTTCGCCCTGGAGCCGGAGCCGGTGCTGCCGGACGACGGCCTGGACCGGCAGGCATCCCGGGGCTTCACCGTGGCGGCGGAGGGCGTCAGCTATGGCTATGTGCCCCGGCAGCCGGTGCTGACCCGGGCGGACTTCCGGGCCGCGCCCGGCGAGACCGTGGCCCTGGTGGGTCCCTCCGGCGGCGGCAAAACCACCACGATCCGCCTGCTGCTGGGGCTGGTCCGGCCCCAGGAGGGCCGGGCATATCTGCAGGCTGCCGACGGGCGGCAGGTGGAGATGAACGCCGGTCTGCGGCGGTATTTCTCCTATGTGCCCCAGGGGAACACCTTGCTCTCCGGCACCATTGCCGACAATCTGCGGATGGTGAAGCCCGACGCCGATGACCGGCAGCTGCGGGAGGCCCTGGAGGCCGCCTGCGCCTGGGATTTCGTCTCCGCCATGGACGGGGGGCTGAATGCCTCCGTGGGAGAGCACGGCCACGGCCTGTCCGAGGGGCAGGCCCAGCGCATCGCCATTGCCCGGGCCCTGCTGCGGGACGCACCGGTGCTGCTGCTGGACGAGGCCACCAGCGCCCTGGACGTGACCACCGAGCGGACCATCCTGCGGAACCTGGCCGCCCGCTACCCCCACAAGACCTGCATCGTCACCACCCACCGGCCCACGGTGATTTCCCTGTGCCGCCGGGTGTACCAGGTGTCCGGCGGCCGGATGGAGCTGCTGGACAATGACCGGGCCCAGCGCCTGGCCATGGACTTCTGAAAAAATATTCCGGAACCGGTCAGGTTCCGGAATATTTTTTCAGACTATCCAAAAAGCAGCAGAGCCTTCGCTCTGCTGCTTCCGGAAAAACGCTTTACTGATTCAGGGCGGCCTGATCCACGTCGTACATATGCTGCAGCATACGCACCACCATGTTGCTGTAGCCGAACTCGTTGTCGTACCAGGCGATGAGCTTCACGAAGTCGTGGTCCAGCATGATACCGGCCTTCTCATCGAACACGCAGGGGCAGGGATCGGCGATCAGGTCCGTGGACACCACCTGGTCGGTGGTGTAGCCGATGATGTCCTTCATGTACGTCTCGGAAGCATGGCGGACGGCGTAGCAGATCTCGGCATAGGTGGTGGTCCGGGACAGCCGGGCGGTCAGGTCCACCACGGACACGTCGGCGGTGGGGACACGGAAGGCCATGCCGGTCATCTTGCCCTTCAGGCTGGGGATCACCCGGCCCACGGCCTTGGCAGCGCCGGTGGAGGTGGGGATGATGTTGTTGAGGATGGAGCGGCCGGTGCGCCAGTCGCTGCCGCCCCGGGAGTCCACGGCCTTCTGCTTGGCAGTGGAGGCGTGGATGGTGGACATCAGGCTCTGCTCGATGCCGAACTCCTGATGGATGACCTTGGCCAGAGGGGCCAGGCAGTTGGTGGTGCAGCTGGCGTTGGAGACGACCATCATGTCCGGCTGATACAGCTCGCTGTTGACGCCGTATACAAAGGTGGGGGTGACCTCGTCCTTGGCGGGGGCGGTCAGCAGAACCTTCTTGGCGCCGCCCTTGAAGTGGCGGGAGGCCTTCTCCGTGGTGTTGTTGGCGCCGGTGGACTCGATGATGTACTCCGCGCCGCACTCACTCCAGGGGATCATGGCGGCATCGGACTGGCTGAACACCCGGATCTTGTGGCCGTTGACCACCAGGTCGCCGCCCTCGTGCTCCACGGTGCCGTTGAACCGGCGGAACACGGAGTCGTATTTCAGCAGATAGACCATATAATCCACGTCTGCTTTCCGCAGGTTGATGCCGCAGACCTCATACTTATCGGGCTGCTCCGCCAGAATGCGCAGGACCACGCGGCCGATGCGGCCGAAACCATTGATACCGATCTTGATAGCCATAATTTGTTCCCTTTCTATATCCGCCCCCAGGGGGCGGTCTTTTTGTTCCGTTTATATTATACCAAATGGGCCCGGTTCATGTCTCCCATTTTTGTGCAAAATGGTGCACAAGATTCCAGGGAACTTTTCGTGACTTTTGAACATCCGGAACAAAAAAATCAAAAATATCCGCCAAATATTCCATACATTTGAAACCTTTTTGACAAGTTTTGCAGCAAAAAACCGAGGGCGCAGACGCACCCCCGGAAAACCGGCGAAAAGGGCCCGTTATGGCAAGCCGCCCGGCGGCTGCCGGGCGGCTTTTGAATCCATGTTACAGATTTTCCATGGCGGCGTTGACAAAGTCCTCGCAGCTGCGCATGGCCAGGATGGTTTTCTCCATCAGCTCCTCCAGGGTCCAGCCCAGGCGGTCGGCCCCCTGCTGGATCACGTCCCGGGAGCACCCGGCGGCGAACTTCTTGTCCTTGTACTTCTTTTTCAGGCTCTTGACCTCCATGTCCTGGCAGCTCTTGCTGGGACGCATCAGAGCCGCGGCCCCGATGAGGCCGGTCAGCTCGTCGGCGGCGAACAGGACCTTCTCCATCAGATGGGTGGGCTCCACATCGCAGCAGATGCCATAGCCATGGCTGCACACGGCGCGGATCAGATCATCGCCGCAGCCCGCCTCCCGCAGCAGCTCCGGCGCTTTCTGACAGTGCTGCTCCGGCCACTGCTCAAAGTCGATGTCGTGCAGCAGGCCCACCGTGGCCCAGAAGTCCGCCTCCTCGCCATAGCCCAGCTCCTGGGCATACCAGCGCATGACTCCCTCCACCGTCAGGGCATGCTGAAGGTGGAAAGGCTCCTGATTATACTTCCGCAGCGCCGCCAGCGCCGCCTCCCGGGTGATGCATTCTCTCATGCGTGCACATACTCCTTTGTATCGGGATGATTTGCCTGAATTGTAGCAGTGTTTCCCTTAAAATGCAAGAATATTCTGCTCCAGCAGGCCTAACAGCTGCCGGGCGTGGCAGTCCTCCTCCCGGCTCAGCTCCCGGAACAGCCCCGCCAGGCACGGGTCCCCCACGCTTTGGGCGGCCTGATCGTATTGCCGGGCGGCGCAGACCTCCTGATGATACCGCTGCCGCAGCAGCTGCCGCCAGGGCAGCGTCTCCCCCGGCCCAGACGCCAGCGCCGGGCGATAGCACTGGCCGCAGGCCAGGTAATACACCGCCAGCAGCCGCCGGGCGTGTGCCCCCTCCCGTTCGGCCATCCGCTGCATCATCCGCCGGGCGGCGGGATTGGGCGCCCGCCGGGCGGCCTCCAGATAGGCCCGCCGGTCCCCCAGCTCCCCCTCGATCATCTCCTGCAGACCCTTCAGATCCGGGGCCGGGGCCGCCGGGCAGTCCGTCGCCTCCTTCTCCTCCGGATATGGGTCCAGCTCCGGCGACACCCGCCGCCATACCCGGCGGCAGCTTTCGTAATCCAGGGCATTCCGGTCCGTCTGGTCCATGTGATCCCCTCCTTCTCCCCCATTCTATGCCGGCGGGAGAAAAAGAGTTCCGCTCTCACATCACGCCCATGGCCCGCAGGCCTGAGGCGAAGCAGAAGATGGTGACCATGGACAGCGCCGAGCTCCAGGCCACCACCTGCTGGGCCAGCTGCTCGTCGCCGCCGATCTCCTGGACCATCACCGCGCTGGTCACCGCCACCGGCGAGCAGAAAATGGCCACCACCGTGGGCATTTCCTCCGCCGTGATGCCCAGCGGATCCCGCAGCAGCACCGCCAGGGTCAGCACGATCCCCGGCACCACCACCAGGCGCATGGCCACCGCCGCCGTGATCTTCTTCCACAGGCCCTGCACCGCGTCGAACCGCAGCCGGGCCCCCAGGATCACCAGTACCAGCGGCGAGGCCGCCCGGGACAGGTCGCCGCACACCTTATAGACGGAGGGCAGGGTCTGCGGCAGGTCGAACACCGACGGCGCCAGCTGCCGCAGCAGCACCGCCGCAAAGCCCGCCAGAGCGCCCAGGATCAGAGGGTTCTGGAAAATGCGCCGCACCTCATCCCGCCAGGACAGGTTTTTTTCCTCGCTGTAGGCCGTCAGCACCAGCACCGCCAGCACGTTGAACACCGGCACGCACACCGAGGTCACCAGGGAGGCGAAAATCAGCGCCTCCTCCCCGCCCAGGGCGCTGGCCAGGGGAATGCCCATGATTACCTGGTTGGCCCGGAAGGTGGCCTGGGCGATGACCGCCCGCTGGGCCCGGTCCCGGGCAAACAGCGGGGCCGCCGCCACACCCAGGCCCGCAGCCCCCACGATGCACGCCACGATGAAGCCCAGCAGCCGCCAGTTCAGCACCGACAGATCCTCGATGGCGTATACGTTCAGAAACAGCTGCACCGGCAGCAGCACATGAAAGCAGAAGCCGTTGAGCTGGCGATAAAAATCGTCGCTCCACCGGCCCACCCGCCGCAGGCCGCAGCCCAGCGCCATCATCAGCAGCAATGGCATAATGGCCCGCCCGGCGTACAAAAATATATCCAGCATGGTGTTCTCCTCGGTAAAATCTTCTCCGCTTCCCGTTGACACAGGCGGAGAATCTGATATAATAGACGTGAAAGGGCGCTGCGACAAGCGGTCAGCCCTGTAAGTGAATTAAGCTTCTAAAAAAGAAACCGTCACTTGGCAGAGTGGCGGTTTCTGCGTTCTGCGTTAGTATAGCACGCGGCATTTTGGATTGCAACTTGCAAAATATCACCCCAGGGTTTACACTGTACCCAAACCCAACGCAAAGGAGAATACCGTATGTTTCAGGGATACAGCCAGGAAACCGTGGATTTTATGTGGGGCATCCGCTTCAACAATGAGCGCGGCTGGTTCCTGGTCCACAAGGACGACTATCAGCAGCACCTGCTGACCCCCACCCGGGAGCTGGGCCAGGCGGTGTACGAGGGGCTGTCGGCGGCCCTGCCCCGGGAGCCGCTGATCCTGAAGGTCAGCCGCATTTACCGGGACGCCCGGCGGCTCCACGGCCAGGGGCCCTACAAGGACCACCTGTGGTTCTGCGTCCGCACCGGGGACCAGGACTGGACCGGCCGCCCTACCTTCTATTTTGAGATCGCCCCGGACTACTACAGCTACGGCATGGGCTTCTGGGCCGCCTCCGCCGCCCTGATGACCCGCTATCGCCAGCAGATCGACCGGGACCCCAGGCCCCTGGAGAAGCTGGTGCGGGCGTTTAACCGCCAGGAGGTGTTTCAGCTGAACGGCCCGGACTATGTCCGCAGCAAGGGCCAGGTCAGCGACCTGCTGCGCCCCTGGTATCAGAAGAAGTCCCTGACCCTGTCCCACGAGGTCCCCCTGGACGAGAGCCTCTATTCCCCGGACTTCGCCTCCCGGGTCACGGAGGACCTGAAGACCCTTCTGCCCTTCTATCGCTACTTTGCCGCCCTCTGCGCCGCGGCGGAATAAGGCACCGCCGTCCCATCGCCACAGGTGCTTTTCGGGAATCGTGCAGAGCGGGACGGAAAAAATCGCGGTTTTCCTCTTGAAATCCCGCCGGGATTATGATAATATAGTGCGTACTATGAGAAAAGTGCCCCCAGAGGGCTGAAATTTTGGAGGGAGTTCCGTTATGAACGCTGTTTTGATTGTTATCACCGTGGTCCAGCTGCTGGTGGCGCTGGCCCTGATCCTCATCGTCCTGTTCCAGTCCGGCAAGAGCCAGGGCCTGTCCGGGGCCATCGGCGGCATCGCCGATTCCTATATGAGCCGCTCCAAGGCCAAGAGCATGGACGCCAAGCTGGCCCGCTGCACCAAGTGGGTGGCCGCTGTGTTCGTGGTGCTGACCCTGGTGCTGGACTGCATGGTCGCCGCCGGCATCAAATAAATCGCGATAATCCCCGGGGGACGCAGCCGCGTCCCCCGATTTTTGTATGCAGGAGAAGCGTATGGAGTATCTGACTTTTTCCGCCCCCGGCCGGGTGGAGCTGGGGGGCAACCACACGGACCATCAGCACGGCTGCGTGCTGGCGGCGGCCATTGACCGCACCGCCCGGGCACGGGTGCGGCCCACCGGGGAGGGCGTGGTCCGGGTGTTCTCCCGGGGGTATGCGCCGGTGGAGCTGGCCCCGGATGACCTGTCCCCCCGGCAGGAGGAGCGGAACACCACCGCCGCCCTGGTCCGGGGCATGGCCGCCGCCTTCCGGCGGAGGGGTCTGCCCTGGCGGGGATTTGACGCGTGGGTGGAGTCCGACGTGCTGCCGGGGGCGGGGCTGTCCAGCAGCGCCGCCTTTGAGGTGCTGCTGGGCCGCATAGGCAATGCCCTGTTCGCCGGGAACAGCCTGACCGCCCCGGACATCGCCCGGATGGGCCAGTGGGCGGAGAACGTGTACTTCGGCAAGCCCTGCGGCCTGATGGATCAGCTGGCCAGCAGCACCGGCGGGCTGGTGTTCATGGACTTCCGGGACCCCGCCGCCCCGCTGGTGCGGCGGCTGGACGCCGCCCTGCCCGGGTACGCCCTGTGCGTGGTGGACAGCGGCGCGGACCACGCGGGACTCACCGATGCATACGCCGCCATCCCCCGGGAGCTGGGGGCCGTGTGCCGCCTGTTCGGAGCGGAGGTCCTGCGCCAGGTGGAGGAGGCGGAATTTTACCGCCGCCTGCCGGAGGTCCGCCGGGCCGCCGGGGACCGGGCGGTGCTGCGGGCCATCCATGTGTTCGACGAGAACCGCCGGGTGCTGGGCCAGGTGCAGGCTCTGGAAAACGGCGACACGGAGGGCTTCCTGGCCCTGGTCAACGACTCCGGCCGCTCCTCCTGGGAATATTTGCAGAACATCGCCCCGGAGGGGGCCGCCGGACACCAGGAACTGGCCGTGACCCTGGCCCTGTGCCGCCGCCTGCTGCGGGGCCGGGGAGCCGCCCGGGTACACGGCGGCGGCTTCGCCGGAACGGCCCTGTGCATGGTGCCGGGGGAGGATTATCCCGCCTTCCGGGCGGAGCTGGAGGCCCTCCTGGCCCCGGACTGCTGCCACCGGCTGCAAATCGTATAGATCGTATAAAAATCGCCCCTGCCGCTGCGGCAGGGGCGAGGCCGTCATTCGTCGTCCGACTCCTCCGAATGGGAGGAATCTCCTTTTTTCAGATGGGAGACGATGATGCCGGTGCAGCACAGTATAAGCACCGCCAGCACCAGCGTGCAATACAGAACAGGGCCATACATCAAATCGGTTGACATAAGGCCAAAGCCCAAAAAGCCAAGCGTGGAACCCAAAAAGAGCAAGAGAACCACCGCAGCACCCAGCAGAATCAGTTTGGTTATAAGCTTCATATTTTGACTCCTCACTTTCTACTAAACGCACAATTTGCAGCTTTTCATCCAGACACTGTACAAGTATATTACTATATTCAAAACGAAACGTCAACATGATATTGTGAAATCGCCCATGTATAAAAGCTCGCGATTTACGCTTGCACATGCGCCGCTGCCACCGGCAGCAAATCGTATAGATCGTATAAAAATCGCCCCTGCCGCTGCGGCAGGGGCGAGGCCGTCATTCGTCGTCCTGGATCATCAGCTGCACGGCGCTGTGCAGGTTGCGGATCTCCACCCGGGGGGCGGAGGGGGCGTATTCGCCGTCCAGGGACCAGGGGATGTCCTCCCGGGTGGTGACGGTGACACTGCGGACGTGGCGGAAGATCACCCCGGGATAGTCATAGTCCATGCGGTTCAGGGCCGTGATGAGGTTTTGCAGGTCCAGGGCGGTTTTGGGCATCCGCAGCAGGATCAGCTCGAACATGCCGTCGTCCATGTGCACCCGCTTGGGGTCCAGCTTCACCAGGCCCCCCAGGGAGGTGGAGTTGCACACCGCGCCGAAGATGAAGTCCCCGTCGAAGGACTCGCCGTCGGCCTCCACCCCGCAGCGGTAGGGCCGCAGGGAGTCCAGATTCTTGATGCCCTCCAGAATGTACGCAAAGTGACCCAGGGCGTTCTTCGTCTCCTGGGACGCGGAGTAGGACGCCTTGGTAAAGGCCCCGAAGGAGGCCACATAGGAGAAATACCGATCGTTGTGGGCCCCCAGGTCCAGGGGATGGGGGGTGCCCTCCACCACCGCCCGGGCCGCCTGCTGCACGGAGGAGGGGATCCGCAGGCTGGCGGCAAAGTCGTTGGTGCTGCCGTTGGGCAGATAGCCCACCGGCGGGCGGTTTTCCAGCTGCATCAGGCCCGACAGCGTCTCGTTGAGGGTGCCGTCTCCTCCGGCGCACACCACCAGGTCATAGGCCCCGCCCCATTGGGCGGCGAAGCGGGCGGCGTCCCCGGCGGCCTGGGTCAGCATCACCCGCACCAGGTACCCGGCCCGGCCGAAGGTGGCCACGGCGTCAAACAGAGGGGCGGAGGACTTGGTCTTGCCCGCCCGGGGATTGACAATGAACAACAGGGTCTTATCCATGAACAGTCTCCTTTACCATCGTCGCCTTTGATAATAGTCCCAATATTATACCGCTTTTCCCGGCAGATTGCAAGCATTTGACACCGGCTGCGGGTCAGGGGCAGAAAGTGGTTATGAATGGATTGCATTTTTCGGAAGAATCTGTTAAAATTATCATTTTGTGAGGGGATTTTTCCCCAAAGGAGGAACTGTTCCATGCTGGAGCTGCAAAACATCTGCTATCGCGTGTCCACTCCCGAGGGGGAGCTGGACATTCTCAGGGACATCAGCATCACCATTCCGGACCAGCGGCTGATGGTTTTCACCGGCCCCAACGGCGGCGGAAAAACCACCCTGGCCAAGATCATCATGGGCCTGGTCCAGCCCACCTCCGGCCGCATTCTGTATAACGGCCAGGACGTCACCCCGCTTTCCATCACCGACCGGGCGCGTCTGGGCATCAGCTACGGCTTTCAGCAGCCGCCCCGGTTCAAGGGGATCACGGTCCACGATCTGCTGCGGCTGGCGGCGGGGCGGGACAAGCTCACCAAGGACCAGTGCTGCGCGTATCTGACCAAGGTGGGCCTGTGCGCCAACGACTATCTGGACCGGGAGGTGGACGTGTCCCTTTCCGGCGGCGAGGTCAAGCGCATCGAGATCGCCACCATTCTGGCCCGCCGGGGCAGTCTGATGATCTTCGACGAGCCGGAGGCGGGCATCGACCTGTGGTCCTTCGCCCGGCTGACGGAGACCTTTGAACAGATCCACCGGGAGCATCAGGCCGCCATGATCATCATCTCCCACCAGGAGCGGATCATCCAGCTGGCCGACGAGATCGCCGTGATCGCCGGGGGACGCATTGCCCACCGGGGCACCACGGAGGAAATTCTGCCGCTGATCCTGGCGGACACCCTGGGCGGATGCCCGGTGCTGAATCGAGAGGAGGCCCGTTCATGATCACCGAGATCGACGCAAAGCTGCTGGAAAAAATCGCCGACCTGACCGGAAAGCCCGCCGGGGCCTTCAACATCCGCAAGGACATGGGCTGCGAGGCCCGGCAGTCCACGGAGCACATCGCCATCGACCCCCGGGCCGACGGCAAGCCCGGCATCGACATCCATTTCAAGGCCGGCACCAAGGGCGAGACCTGTCACATCCCCGTGATCATCAGCCAGACGGGCATGAGCGACATGGTGTATAACGACTTCTATGTGGCCGACGACTGCGACGTGAACATCGTGGCCGGGTGCGGCATCCACAACTCCGGCTGCGACGAAAGCCGCCACGACGGCATCCACACCTTCCACATCGGCAGAAACTGCCGGGTCCACTACACCGAGAAGCACTACGGCGAGGACGCCCAGGGCGAGACCGGCAAAAACGTGATGAATCCCCAGACCATCGTGTATCTGGGGGAGAACTCCACCATGCAGATGGACACCGTCCAGATCCGGGGCATCGACTCCACCCTGCGGGACACCCGATTTTACTGTGAGGCCGGCAGCGAGGTGGTGGTCACGGAGCGCCTGCTGACCCACGGGGACCAGACCGCGGAAAGCGACATGACCATCGAGCTCAACGGCAAGGACGCCCGGGGCCGGGTGATCTCCCGCTCCGTGGCCCAGGACGGCTCCCGCCAGGTGTTCCGCCCGGTGATGGTGGGCAACAGCCAGTGCTTCGGCCATGTGCAGTGCGACTCCATCATCATGGGCGCCGCCCACATCCAGTCCGTTCCGGCCATCACCGCCAACTGTCCCGACGCCCAGCTGATCCACGAGGCCGCCATCGGCAAGATCGCCGGGGACCAGCTGCTGAAGCTGGAGACCCTGGGCCTGACCCCCGAGGAGGCCGAGGAGACCATCCTCAAGGGCTTCCTGGCGTAAAATACGCAACAAAAGCCCGCGTATCCACTGCGGATACGCGGGTTTTACTTTGGTGCCCCGTCGGGGATTCGAACCCCGGACACCCTGCTTAAAAGGCAGGTGCTCTACCGACTGAGCTAACGGAGCGTGGCACATATGAAAAAAGGATGGGGCCATCCGGAAAGGCGTGGCAGGGATGGCTGGACTCGAACCAGCGGATGAGGGAGTCAAAGTCCCTTGCCTTACCACTTGGCTACACCCCTGTGTGGAAAAAGAATCAGGGATTGGGATCGCTCCCAATCCCTGATATTCAGTGGGGTGGGTAAAGGGACTCGAACCCTCGACACCCGGAACCACAATCCGGTGCTCTAACCAACTGAGCTACACCCACCATATAGAACCGCAAGGAACGCCGGACGACATGCTCCAGTAAAGAAGTGGCGCGCCAGAAGGGACTCGAACCCCTGGCCTACTGCTTAGAAGGCAGTTGCTCTATCCAACTGAGCTACTGGCGCATAAAAAAGTGGAGCGGGTGACGGGAATCGAACCCGCATCCCCAGCTTGGAAGGCTGGTGCCCTGGCCATTGTGCTACACCCGCATGCGCCCTCCGCGAAATCGTCAGCTTTGTCATATTACCATATACTGCTTGGTTCTGTCAAGAGAAAAATTGAAATTTTCCGCCCTCAGAAAATCCCAGGAAAAATCCTCGAACATCTGTTGCAAACCCGGATTTTCTGTGATATAATCGAAAAAAGTACCCGGTAAAGGAGCGGACATCATGGCCCAGCTGACCAAAATGCAGCAGAAAATCTATGACTACATCGTCCAGGCCATCCAGGACCAGGGGTATCCCCCCTCGGTGCGGGAGATCGGCGAGGCCGTGGGGCTGAAGTCCCCCTCCACGGTGCACTTTCACCTGAAGCACCTGGAGGAGCTGGGCGTCATCGGCAAGCAGGCCGGAAAGGGCCGTGCCCTGACCCTGACGGAGGCGCCCCAGGAGAACCAGGTGCCCATTGTGGGCAATGTGGCCGCCGGGTCCCCCATTCTGGCCCAGGAATGCATCGAGGATTACCTGGCCTTCGACACCGGCGGCCGGGACGGGGAGTATTTTGCCCTGCGGGTCCGGGGCGAGTCCATGATCAATGCCGGCATCCTGCCGGACGACCTGGTGGTGGTGCACCAGCAGCCCGCCGCCAACAACGGCGAGATCGTGGTGGCCCTGCTGGGGGACGAGGCCACGGTGAAGCGCCTGAAGCGCCAGGGGAGAGAGGTCTGGCTCCTGCCGGAAAACCCGGCCTATCAGCCCATCGACGGCCGGGAGGCCCAGATCCTGGGCAAGGTAGCCGCCGTGATCCGCCGGTATTGACACGCCGGGCCCAAGCCGCTATAATAATAGCCAATCGAACAGCGCGACGATCGGAAAGAGTATGCCGCGCAGCTCCGGCAAGAGAGGGACGGCCACCGGCTGCAAGCCGTCCTGCGGGGTGCGGCAGAAGGTGCGTCCGGGAGCGCGCGGGATGTGGAAGCCCGCCGCCTGGCCTGCGTCAAAGGCCCTCAAGCGACAAACGAGAGTGGAACCGCGAGACATCGCCTCTCATGCCCCTGGGCATGGGAGGCTTTTTGTTTGCCATCGAAAACTGACGATTGAAGGAGAACACACCATGTATCTGTATAATTCCGCCACCCATCGGAAAGAGGAGTTCAAGACCCACACCCCCGGCCATGTGGAGATGTACACCTGCGGCCCCACGGTGTATCACTTTGCCCACATCGGCAACCTCCGCAGCTATATCATGGAGGACGTGCTGGAGAAATACCTGCGCTACGCCGGATACGGCGTCAACCGGGTCATGAACATCACCGACGTGGGCCACCTGACCTCCGACGCCGACCAGGGCGAGGACAAGATGCTCAAGGGCGCCCGGCGGGAGCACAAAACCGTCATGGAGATCGCCCAGTATTACACCGACGCCTTTTTCGAAGACTGCCGCAAGCTGAACATCAAGCGCCCCGACGTGGTCCAGCCCGCCACCGGCCTGATTGACGACTATATCAGGATCATCACCCGCCTGCTGGACACCGGCTATGCCTATGTGGCCGGGGGCAACGTGTATTTCGACACCAGCAAGCTGGAGCGGTACTATATCTTCAACGACCACAACGAGGAGGACCTGGCCGTGGGCGTCCGGGAGGGCGTGGAGGAGGACACCAACAAGCGCAACCGCAACGACTTCGTCCTCTGGTTCACCAAGTCCAAGTTCGAGGACCAGGCCCTGAAATGGGACTCCCCCTGGGGCGTGGGCTATCCCGGCTGGCACATTGAGTGCTCCGGCATCTCCATGAAGTACAACGGCGAGTATCTGGACCTGCACTGCGGCGGCATCGACAACGCCTTCCCCCACCACACCAACGAAATCGCCCAGTCCGAGAGCTATCTGGGCCATCCCTGGTGCCCCCAGTGGTGCCATGTGGCCCACCTGAACACCGAGGGCGGCAAAATGTCCAAGTCCAAGGGCGAGTTTTTAACCGTGTCCCTGCTGGAGCAGAAGGGGTATGATCCCCTGGCCTATCGCTTCTTCTGCCTGCAAAGCCACTATCGCAAGAGCCTGGTGTTCACCTGGGAGAATCTGGACAACGCCGTGGCGGCCTATAACAAGCTGCTGGCCAAAATCGCGGCCCTGACCCCCGGCAAGGGAGACGTGGACCCGGCGGCTCTGGAGGAGCTGAAGGCCCGCTTCACCAAGGCCATGGACAACGACCTGAACACCTCCATGGCGGTGACGGTGCTCTATGACGTGCTGAAGGCCAGGACCACCGACGCCACCAAGCTGGCGGCTCTGGACAGCTTCGACCAGGTGCTGGGCCTGAAGCTGACGGAGAAGGCGGCGTCCCTGCGCAAGACCCAGGCGGCGGCTCCCGCCGCCGGCGGCTTCACCGTGGTCTGCGAGGACGGCGGCCAGGATCCCCAGGTGGAGGCCCTGATCCGGGCCCGGGCCGACGCCAAGAAGGCCAAAAACTTCGCCGAGGCCGACCGTATCCGCGATGAGCTGAAGGCCCAGGGCGTGGAGATCACCGACGTCCCCGGCGGCGTCCGCTGGAAGCGGGCATAAGTCCCCAATAAGCAGCAAGCCCGCCGCGCATTTTTCCTTCGTACCCATTGCGCATCCGGGCCGCATGGGGTATAATAAAACGTCAAATCTCTACAGAAAAAGGAGAGATCCATATGCAGGCAATCATACTGGCAGCAGGCATGGGCAAGCGGCTGAAGGAGCTGACCCAGGACCGGACCAAGTGCATGGTGCAGGTCAACGGGGTGGCCCTGATCGACCGGATGCTCCATCAGATCGAAAGCCGCCATCTGTCCCGCATCGTCATCGTGGTGGGCTATGAGGGCGAAAAGCTCATGAAATATATCGACACCCTGGGCATCCGGACGCCCATTGTCTATGTCCAGAACCCCATTTACGACAAGACCAACAACATCTATTCCCTGGCCCTGGCCAAGGACTATCTGTGCCAGGACGATACCCTGCTGTTTGAGTCGGATCTGATCTTCGAGGACGCCGTCATCGACCAGCTGCTGGACGACCCCCGGGAGACCCTGGCCCTGGTGGACAAGTACGAAAGCTGGATGGACGGCACCTGCGTGAAGCTGGGGCCCGATGACAGCATCGCCTCCTTCGTCCCCAGCAAGAATTTCCGGTTTGAAGAGGCCCACGAATACTACAAGACCGTGAACATCTACAAGTTCGGCCGCCACTTCTCCCGGACCCACTATGTTCCCTTCCTGGAGGCCTATTCCAAGGCCCTGGGCAACAACGAGTATTATGAGCAGGTGCTGCGGGTCATCGCCATGCTGGATGACCCGGAGATCCGGGCCAAGCGCCTCAGCGGCCAGCTGTGGTACGAGATCGACGACATCCAGGACCTGGACATTGCCTCCTCCATGTTCGCCCAGGACCCGGACCTCCGGGTCAGCCTCATGCAGGGACGTTACGGCGGCTACTGGCGCTATCCCCAGCTGCTGGACTTCTGCTATCTGGTGAACCCCTATTTCCCGCCCCAGCGGCTGATCGACGAGATTCAGGCCAATTTCACCTCCCTGCTGACCCAGTATCCCTCCGGCATGCGGGTGAACGCCCTGCTGGCGGCCAAGAACTTCGCCGTCCACCAGCAGAACATCCTGGTGGGCAACGGCGCGGCGGAGCTCATCAAGGCCCTGATGGCCCGGCTGGAGGGGGTCACCGGCTTCATCCGCCCCACCTTCGAGGAGTACCCCAACCGCTATCAGGACCGGCCCAACGTCTGCTTCACCCCGGCGGGCCCGGACTTCCGGTACACCGCTGACGACCTGATGGCCTTCTTCGGCCCCCAGGACATCGACAACCTGGTGCTCATCAACCCCGATAACCCCACCGGCAACTATATTCCCGCCCCGGACGTGCTGCGCCTGGCGGACTGGGCGCAGGGGAAGGGCATCCGCCTGATCCTGGACGAGTCCTTTGCCGACTTTGCCGACGAGGCGGACAACACCTTCATCCGCCAGGACCTGCTGGACCGGTACAGGAGGCTGTATGTGGTCAAGAGCATCTCCAAGTCCTATGGCGTCCCCGGCCTGCGGCTGGGGGTACTGGCCTCCGGCGACCAGGACCTGATCGCCGCCCTGAAAAAGGACGTGGCCATCTGGAACATCAACTCCTTTGCCGAGTTCTATATGCAGATCGAGGAGAAGTATAAGAAGGACTATGCCCGGTCCCTGGAGCTGATCCGGGCCGAGCGGGCCCGCTTCCGCCGGGAGCTGGAGAAGCTCCCCAACCTGCGGGTGATCCCGTCCCAGGCCAACTATCTCATGGTGGAGCTGCTGGGCGGCCTGTCCGCCCGGGCCATCACCCGGGAGCTGCTGGTGAACCGCTGCATCCTGGTGAAGGACCTGTCTCCCAAGCTGGGCGGGCAGCAGTATCTCCGCCTGGCCGTCCGGGACACCCGGGACAACGACCGACTGCTGGAGGCCCTGCGGCCCCTGTGCGGCGCATAAAAGCATACATTGCCCCCTCCGGCCCGGCCGGAGGGGGCAATTTTATGCCGCGCTTTTTCATACCACAAAAATTTTTGTCCACTTCATATGCTAATTTGTTGGAAAATTCGACTCTTTCCGGTGGACACCCCGCCCCCCGCAGTGCTATACTATTACTGAATACGACACAGTGTCTGCTTTTTATAACATATCTTGCAACGGGGTGATACGATGAAAACCATGCGTAGAGGAACGAGTATATTGCTGTGCCTGGCGCTGCTGCTGGCGGCCCTTCCGGTGATCCTGCCGGTGTTTACATCAGCCACCGCCGCCGACGACCAGGAGGAGCAGCTGCTGGGGACCCTGAGCCAGCGGTTCGAGGCCAGCGGCCCGGGGGTCATTTCCTCCGGCTCCGGCGACGCAGGCGGCAAGTCCTACGGCGCGTATCAGTTCTCCAGCCGCAGCGACATTCCCCGGGCCTTCTTCCGGTGGTGTCAGTCCTCCTCCGATACATATTACCGCTCCATCGGCAACCGGCTGGCCGCCGCCTATGAGGCCGACGGGGGCTATGGCTCCAACTTCGACGCCACCTGGCGGGCCCTGGCCAACGAGGACAGCGACGGCTTTATGCGGGTGCAGCGGAATTATGTCCGCCGCAGCTACTATGACCCCATCGTCCGGTCCATCGAGTCCGCCGTGCCGGGGTTCGACATGGATAACTACAGCATCGCCCTGCGCAACGTGTTCTGGTCCCGGGCGGTGCAGCACGGCGTGGGCGCGGCCTCCGGCTTCTCCAGCAGCGACGGCCGGGGCGGCGCTACCGGCGTGATTATGCGGGCCTTTGACGCACTGGGCGGCTTTGCCAACCAGCCGGAGGCCCAGCTCATCGAGGCCATCTATAACGAAAGCGGCGCCGTGCGGGAGCCCCAGTCCGACTCCCGGGGCGTGATGACCGGCCCCACCGCCGACAAATACGGCGTCACCGGCAAGGTGCTGAAGTATTACGACGGCAACTCCGGCGACGTGCAGCTGGGCGTATATGCCCGCCTGCGGATCAATGAGCCCGCCAAGGCCCAGGTGATGCTGGCGGACTACGGCTTCAAGGACGCAACGGTGGGCGAGGGCGTGTATCAGCTGCGCTCCTCCGCCAACAGCAGCCTGACGGCCACCCCCGGCTCCTCGGACCTGACCCTGAACGCTGTCACCGGCGGCAAAAATCAGCAGTTCCGTCTGGACTATCACGCCAGCGGCTACTATACCATCACCTGCCAGGAAAACGGCCTGCGGCTCACCGCCGGTAAAAACGGCGTCACCCTGGCCAAGGCGTCCACGGACAAGGGCCAGCTGTGGAAGGCCGCCGTGTATAACAGCGGCTTCTCCCTGCAGAACCGGGGCGCCGGCGCCTATCTGTCCGTGTCCTCCAACGCCGCCGGCGGCCGCCTGGTGCTGTCGGAAACCGCCCTGCAATGGCAGCTGGCCCTGGCCGGGGCCGGCTGGACCCTGGACGGCGCGTCCTATCCCACGGTGAACTCCACCCTGACGGTGGGGCAGACGGGCTTCCCCTTCCGGGGCACCCTGCGCAACTCCTATAACATCCGGAGGGTGACGGTGTCCATCCTCCGCTCCAACGGCGCCAACGCCATCACTCCCGCCACCGCCTCCCCCAATGCCAAGAGCTATGACCTGTCCCGGCTGGACGACGCCGTGGCCTTCTCCCGGCTGGGGGTGGGGGGCTATACCCTGGTCATCGCGGCAGAAAACACCGCCGGGGACAACTATCGCCTGGAATCCCGGTTCTATGTCACCGACGGCTCCTATGTGGTGTCCTTCGACCCCTGCGGCGGCGCCTGCTCCGAGAGCACCCGCCTGGTCTCCGCCGGTCAGAAATACGGCACCCTGCCCACCCCGGTGAAGGAGGGCTGCGCCTTTGTGGGCTGGTTCACCCAGCCGGAGGGCGGCCAGCAGATCACCGCCAACAGCACCACCGGGGCCGGCAACATCACCCTCTATGCCCACTATCAGGGGCAGTATACCTATCAGTTCCTGAACTATGACGGCTCCGTGTATGCCCAGGGGAAGCTGGCCGCCGGGCAGGCCATCCCCAAGCCCGCCGGAACCCCGGTCCGCCCCGCCGACAGCCAGTATACCTACACCTTCACCGGCTGGCAGGGCTACACCAGCGGCATGACCATCTCCGGCAACGTCACCTTCACCGCCCAGTTTGAGGCCAAGGCGGTGGAGAGCTATCCCCAGGAGATCACCACCGGGGCCTACCGCATCGCCGGCGGCTATCTGCGGGCCATCCCCGTGGGCACCACCGCCCGGCAGCTGCTGGCGGGCCTGTCCCCCAGCGACTACATCACCCTGCCGGTCCAGGGTGAGGGCCCCGTGGGCACCGGCATGGCCGTCACCTATGCCCGGGACGGCCAGACCCTCCAGACCCTGACCACCGTGGTCACCGGCGACCTCAGCGGCGACGGCCGGGTCACCATCACCGATATGGTCCGGCTGCAGGCCCATCTGCTGGGCAAAAACACCCTCACCGGCGCTGCCCTTCAGGCGGCGGACCTGAACGGCGACGGCCAGGTCACCATCACCGACATGATCCGGCTGCAGGCGTATCTGCTGGGCCGGGGCACCATCCAACCCAACTGAGCAGGAGGGCTTGACCCATGAGAAAGAGAATTTCATCCGTCCTGGCGGGCCTGCTGGCGGCGCTGCTGCTGTGGGGCCTGGCTCCGGTAACGGCGGAGGCCGCCGGGGCCAGCTTCTCCGGCTCCGGCAGCGTCCGGGCCGGTGACAGCGTCACCGTCACCTTCACCGTCAGCGGCTCCAACATCCAGGGCATCACCGCCGTGCTGCACTACGACAGCAGCGCCCTGACCCTTACCGGCACCCGCCAGCTGGTGGGCTCCAGCTGGTCTGTGGATATGAGCGGCGGCAACCTGCTGGCCTATGACCAGTCCCTGTCCAATCCCATCACCGGCAGCGCCGCTGTGCTGGCCGTCACCTTCCAGGTGAAGTCCGGCGTGGCCGCCGGGACCCGGGTCAGCGCCACCATCACCGACATCGTGGCCACCGACGGCAACAGCGACCAGTCCCTGAACGACGCGTCCTGGGCGGCCAGCGTGGCCGCGCCCCCCTCCGGCAACGCCAATCTGGCGGGCCTGTCCTGCGGGGACTATGCCCTGTCTCCGGCCTTCTCCGCCGGAACCACGGAATACAGCGTCACCGTACCCTATGACGTGTCCCGGTTGCCCCTGGATTACCGGGCCGCCGATGGCGGGGCCGATGTATCCGTCAGCGGCAACCAGCTGTCCGTGGGCGTCAACACGGTGGTGCTGACGGTCACCGCAGCCAACGGGGCCTCCCGGCGATACACCATCTCTGTCACCCGGCAGCCGGACCCCAACGTGACCCTCAGCAGCGACGCGTCCCTGTCGGAGCTGACCCCCTCCACGGGGCAGCTGTCCCCGGCCTTTTCCCCGGAAATCACGGAATACGCCGTGTATGTCCCCTATGAGACCTCCAAGATCTCCCTTTCCGCCACCGCCAAGGACAGCAAGGCCCTGGGCGTCACCCAGCCCGATGCGTCCCTGAAGGAGGGCGACAACCTGCTGACCGTCACCTGCACCGCCGAGGACGGCGCCACCCGGGACTATACGGTCCATGTGGTGCGGATGCCGGCCTTTGCTGGTACCCTGCCCCAGATCGGCCAGCCGGAGCCGGAGGATCCCTCTCCGGAGGAGCCCCAGACCCAGACCGGCCCCTTCCGGGCCCTGTGGACGGCCCTGTGCGCCCCGGTGGACCTGCCCCTGAACCGCTGGCTCCCCATGTACGCCATTCTGGCCGCCGGTCTGGTGATTCTGCTGGTGCTGCTGTTCTTTATCGGCCGGGCCGTGGGCATTGCCCGCAGCCGCCGCCGTCTGCCGGACCATCCGGCCCAGATGGAGCCGCCCCAGTCCCCGGCGGAGCCGGAATCTGTACCGGAAACGCCGGAGTCTGTGCCGGAACCTGTACCGGAGCCGGAGGAAGCCCCCGCCGCTTCGGAGGAGACGCCGGTTCCCCCGGTGATCGTGCCGGAAAGCGTCCCGGCGGAGGAAGCCCCCGCCCCGGAGGCTGTCACGCCGCCGGAGGAGGAAGTCCCGGCTGAGGAGCCGGAGGCCCCGGTAAGCGAGGAAGTCCCGGCTGAACCGGAGCCTGTGCCGGAACCGGAACCCACTCCCCAAACGCCGGAGGAAGCCCCGGAGGAGCCGGAGGACAAGCCCCAGACCCTGGATCGCGACAGCCTGGACGCCCTGCTGGAGGAGATCCGCAACATGGAGCCCTGATTTGAGACAGTCAAAGAGGCCCCCGTTTTCGCTGAGCGAAAACGGGGGCCTCTTTCACGATTATGCAAATTCCATGGGCGTCCGGGTGCAGACCTCCCGGATCTTGGCCTGCAAGCGCTTCAGGTCCTGGAAGGTCTCCGGCTTCTTGCCCGGGTCCCGCAGCAGGGCCGCCGGGTGATACAGGGCTGTCATCCACATGCCGTTTTTCTCAAAAAACTGCCCGTGTTCCTGGGTGATCTTAAAATCCGGCCTGATGATCTCCGCCGCGCTGATGCGTCCCAGGCACACCAGGATCTTCGGCTGCATCAGCTCCAGCTGCCGCCGCAGAAATCCGGCGCAGGCGTCCTTTTCGGTGTTCAGAGGGTCCCGGTTTTTGGGCGGGCGGCACTTGACGCTGTTGGTGATGTAGATTTCCTGCCGCCGCAGGCCGATCATGGCCAGCATATCGTCCAGCAGCTTCCCGGCGGCTCCCACAAAGGGCTCGCCCTGCTGGTCCTCGCTGGCCCCGGGGGCCTCGCCCACCAGCAGCACCTCCGCCGTGGGGGACCCCACCCCGAACACCACGTTGGTCCGGGTATCCGCCAGGCCGCAGGCCCGGCAGCTCATGCACTGCTGCCGCAGCTGCTCCCACTGGTCCATATCTTTCCTCCCTTTCCCCGCCTTTGCCCGGGTATCGCGGCAGCTCTCCCGGGGCAGAATGAGGGGGAAGGGAGGCGTCGCCGTGTACTGGCTGTGGCTGTTTTGTCTGTATAGCTTTCTGGGATATCTGCTGGAAAAAATCTTCGCCGCCGTCACCGGGGCCCGGCATCAGGTGCGCAAGTGCTTTCTCCTGCTGCCCCTGTGCCCGGTGTACGGCCTGGCCATGCTGGCGGTGCTGCATCTGCCCGCCGACCTGACCCGGGGCTTCCTCCGCCTGGCCTTTTACGGCGGCCTCACGGCCACCGCCGTGGAATACGCCGTGCACTTCCTCTATGACAAGCTGCTGGGGGTCATGTTTTGGGACTATTCCGGCACCCACATGGACCTGAACCGTCGGGTCTGCGTGCCCTTTGCGGTGATATGGGGTCCGTTGACGGCCTTCGCCCTCCGGCAGGTGCAGCCCCTGCTGCACCCCATCGCCCTGCACGCCCCCGCCGGGGCGGGTCTGGCCCTGCTGCTGGTGCTGACGGCGGACAGCTTCTTCACCGTCCGCCTGCTGCGCCGGACCCACAACGTGGACCTGCTGGGCCTGCCCAACCTGCTGGCGTCTCTGCGTTAGCCCAGCACCCGGTCCAGCCAGGCCCCGATGTCGCCGTAAACCGTGTCCCGCATGGCGGCCTCGTTGAGAATTTCATGCCGCAGGCCGGGATACAGCTTCAGGGTCACGTCCTTGATCCCCGCCCGCTTGAAGGCGTCGTGGGTCCGCCGGACACCGGCTCCCATGTTGCCCACCGGGTCGTCCTGCCCGGCAATCAGCAGGATGGGGGCGTTTTTGTCCATCCGGTCGATGTTCCCGGGGGTCTGGTTGAACCGCAGCCCCCGCAGCATCTGGCGGAACAGGCCCACCGTGGCGTCCGCGCCGCACAGGGGGTCCGCCATATACCGGTCCACGTTGTCCGTGTCGGCGGACAGCCAGTCGTTGGGGGTCCGGGGCTTGTCGCCGAAGGCCTTGTTATAGGCCCCGAAGGCCATGTTCGTCACCATCTTGCTGACGGCGTCCGGCCCCTTGAGCCCGGACAGAATTCCCGCCAGCAGCAGGCCGCCCCGGATGGTCATCTCCGGCTGCCAGCCGGTGCCCATGATGATGGCGGCGTCCACCGTGCCGGGATAGCGGATCAGGTACGACCGGGACAGGAACGACCCCATGCTGTGGCCCATCAGCAGGATGGGCAGATCCGGATACTGCTCCCGCAGCCGGTCATGGAGCAGGTGGATGTCGTCCACCACCGTCTCCCAGGTGGCTCTGTCGCCGAAATACACCGGCGTGCCGCCCTCCGGCAGGGACTTGCCGTGGCCCAGGTGGTCGTGTCCCGCCACCAGGATGCCCCGGTCGTTGAGATACCGGGCAAAATCGTCATACCGCAGGATGTGCTCCGCCACGCCGTGGGCGATCTGTAAAACGGCAATGGGCTCCCGGTCCGCCGGAGTCCACTGTGCCCCGTGAAGTTGGGTGCGGCCGTCGCTGGAAAGAAAGGTAAATTCCTGGAAATCCGTCATGGTAATCCTGTCCTTTCTGTGCTATAATACCCTATATTAGCATACTCTGAAACAAAAAGAAAGAGGAGACTTCTATGGGAACCTATATTCTGGCGCTGGACCAGGGGACGACCAGCTCCCGGGCCATCGTGTTTGACCGCCGGGGCGACATTGTGTCCAAGGCCCAGTTTCCCTTCCGCCAGCTCTATCCCCAGCCCGGCTGGGTAGAGCATGACCCCATGGAGATCTGGGAGACGGAGCGCCGCGCGGCGGCCCAGGCCGCAGCCGGGCTGGAGGGGGAGGTGGCCGGCATCGGCGTCACCAACCAGCGGGAGACCACCATTCTCTGGGACAAGACCACCGGCCGGCCGGTATATAACGCCATCGTCTGGCAGTGCCGCCGGACGGCGGAGTTCTGCGAGGAACTGAAGCGCCGGGGGCTGGAGGAGCGCATCCAGTCCGCCACGGGCCTGCTGATCGACGCCTACTTCTCCGCCACCAAGATCCGCTGGGTGCTGGACAACGTCCCCGGCGCCCGGGAAAAGGCGGACCGGGGGGACCTGCTGTTCGGCACGGTGGAGACCTGGCTCATCTGGCAGCTGACCGGCTCCCACGTCACGGACTACTCCAACGCCTCCCGGACCATGCTCTTTGATATCCACCGCCTGTGCTGGGATGCGGAGCTCTGCGAGCTGCTGGAGATACCCATGTCTATTCTGCCCCTTCCCGTGGCCAATAGTCAGGTATACGGCCTGGTGAAAAAGGGCATTCCCGGTTTGGAGAAGCTGGCGGGAGTGCCGGTGTGCGGCGCGGCAGGGGACCAGCAGGCTGCCCTGTTCGGCCAGACCTGCTTCCGCCCGGGCGAGGCCAAGAATACATACGGCACCGGCTGCTTCACCCTGATGAACGTGGGGGAAAAGCCCGTCCGCAGCCGGGCGGGGCTGGTGACGTCCGTGGCCTGGCAGGTGGAGGGCCGCACGGCCTACGCCCTGGAGGGCAGCGTTTTCAACGGCGGCAGCACCATCCAGTGGCTGCGGGACGAGCTGCACCTGATCGACTCCGCCCCGGAGTGTGACCGTCTGGCGGAGTCCGTGGAGGACTCCGGCGGCGTGGTGGTGGTGCCGGCCTTCACCGGCCTGGGGGCGCCGTATTGGGATATGTACGCCCGGGGGGCCATTCTGGGCGTCACCCGGGGCACGGGCCGGGCCCACATCGCCCGGGCGGTGCTGGAGTGCATCGCCTATCAGGTGACGGACCTGATGCTGGCCATGCGGCAGGACGCCGGGTGCGACATCACCGCCCTGCGGGTGGACGGCGGGGCCAGCGTGTCGGACATTCTCATGCAGCTGCAGGCGGATCTGCTGCGCATCCCCGTGGACCGGCCCCGGATGGTGGAGACCACCGCCTTCGGCGCGGCGGCCCTGGCTGGCCTCAGCTGCGGCGTGTGGAGCGATCTGGAGGAGCTGACCCGTCTGCGCCGGAGCCAGCGGGTGTTTGAACCCCTGCGGCCCCAGGCGGACTGCGACCGGGACTATCGCCTGTGGAAGCGCGCCGTGTCCCGTGCCTCCGACTGGATCGAGCATTGACAAACCTACCGCGTTGGTGTATACTTATCATGATTATTCAGATTCTGAAAGGAGATCATTGCTATGGCATTTTTTGATGAACTGACCAAGAAGGCCCAGCTGGTGGCCGGTGCGGCTGCCGAAAAGGCCAAGGATCTGGCGGAGACCGCCACCGAGAAGGCCAAGGCTGCCACCGACGCCGCCAAGGTGAACATGGAAATTCTCTCCGAGCAGCGGGAGATCGAGAAGAACTATCGGGCCATCGGCGAGTGGTTCGTCTCCGAGTTTCAGGGTGAGCTGCCCGACGCCGTGAAGGACGTCGTGGCCGCCGTCAACGCCTCCAAGGAGAAGATCGCTCAGCTGGAGGCCGCCAAGCGCAAGGAGGAAACCCAGGACGAGGAGCCCCAGGAGGAGTCCGGCAATGCCAAGACCTGCTCCGTCTGCGGCACCGTGTCCGACAGCAACTTCTGCCCCCACTGCGGCGCCCCCATGGGCAAGTAAACAACCGATTTAACCGGAAAAGCACGGCTTCGGCCGTGCTTTTCTTTTTATCCCCAAAGGGCAAGCCCTTTGGGGATAAAAGGCTTGCAGTCTGCTGCGCGCATAATTTGTTCGCTGAAAGCGGACAAATTCCACACTTGCAGACTGAGAAGTATTTTCGCCCAGGTACACGCCCCGGGCGAAAATGATCTCACTTGATTTGCCGCCTGCGGGCGGCAAACTCTGCGAGGCTTTTTTGATAGTCTCATCAAACCCTCCGGCTAAGCCGGAGGGTTTGATGCATTTATGACTGCTGCTCCGGTGGCTGGGACTCCCGGTCCCGGTTCACATAGCAATATGCCTCGGTGGGCATATTCCGGCGGCGCAGACGCCGGTCCACCAGATACTTTACCAGCACCTGCAAACAGGCAAACACCGGCACACCCAGGAACATACCCAGCACGCCGCCGAAGCCGCCGCCCACCAGAATGGCCACCACCACCCAGAAGCTGGAGATGCCCGTGGCGTCGCCCAGGATCTTGGGGCCCAGGATGTTGCCGTCGAACTGCTGCAGGACGATGACGAAGATCACGAAGAACAGGCACTTCTTGGGGCTGACCAGCAAAATCAGGAAGGCGCTGGGTACCGCGCCCATGAAGGGGCCGAAGAAGGGGATCACGTTGGTAACGCCCACGATCAGGCTCACCAGCGGGGCATAGGGCATGCCCAGAATGGTGCAGCCGATGAGGCACAGAATGCCGATGATGAGAGAGTCCAGCAGCTTTCCGCGAACGAAGCCGCTGAAGATGCCGTCGGCCCGGCGGACGGCCCGGGCGATCCAGCGGGCGTGGGCCTCCTTGCACACGCCGTACAGCAGCTTGCAGCAGCGGGCCAGGCTCTGCTCCTTCATGGCCAGCATATACACCGACACGATGATGCCCACCAGGAAGTCCATGGCGAAGCTCACCAGGCCCCAGATGCCGGAGATCACGCCGCCGGTGATGGTGGTGAGCATCTGCTGGGCGCCGGGCAGCACCTTGTTGGTCAGCAGGTCCAGCAGATTCTGGTAATAGGTCTCCAGATTCTCGTTGACCCAGTCCTCCACCTTGGGGTTCTTATCCAGCAGGTTCGTGATCCAGCCGTAAATCTTGTTGTAATACGTCTCGGCGTTGTTGATGAGCATCACCACGCTGTCAATGAGCTGGGGGATCACCACGCTGAACATCAGATACAGCAGCAGCAGCACAATGGCCCAGGTCAGCAGAATGCTGACGGCCCGCAGCCACCCGGCGGCGTGGGGGATGGTCTTCCCTTCCAGCCCCTTGATCCGGTGCAGGCCCGAAAGAATGAGCTTTTCAAACCAGTTGACGATGGGGGCCAGCAGATAGGCCATCACCAGGCCCACCAGCACCGGCGACAGAATGGACGCCAGCTTGGACAGCAGCCGCTGCAGTGCGCCGCTCATATAGAACGTGTCGTAAAACACCAGAATGGCGCAGACGGTGAGAAAGATCGTCAGACCCCATTTCAGGTAGCCGCTCTTACCCTTCATATTGTTTTCTCCTTTGTTGGCCCGGCTGGGCCTGATTTACTATTTTACATGATAGCGTAAAAGGCCGTGGTTTGCAATGCCGGGGACGTGAACGTTTTGTTAAAATTCGGCATCCCAGGGAAAAAGCGCCGGGACGGGGGTCCGCGTCCCGGCCTGTCCCGGGGAAAAATCGGGACAAAACCCGGCTTTTGCGGGATGTCCCGCCGGAAACCGGGACAATTTTGGCCAAAACCGGCGGAAATCCAAAATTTATTCTTTACAACCGGCGCATTTTGTGCTATCGTATCAGAGTACGCTGTGTGCGTGCCATGCCCCTTGCCTTAGTCCCGTGGATGCTCTGCCTGTCCCGGCACTCAGGATGCGGGCGCAATAAAAGAAAGGTGGAAACACAACTATGATGCTGAAAGATCAGAAGACCTCCATCATCGAGGCCAACCGCACCCACGAGACCGACACCGGTTCCCCCGAGGTCCAGGTCGCTATCCTCACCGAGCGCATCAACCAGCTCACCGCGCACCTGAAGGTTCATCCCCATGACTTTCACAGCCGCCGCGGCATGCAGATGATGATCGGTAAGCGCCGTCGTCTGCTGGACTATCTGGCCAAGAAGGACATCGAGCGTTATCGTGCCCTGATTGCCAAGCTGGGTCTGCGTAAGTAAGCTGAAGACAGGGTGGTGTGCCCCGTGCGCACCACCCTTCTTTCACACCATCCCTGCCCGTGTGCGGAGCCGATCAAAGCCTTTAGCAGTTGAAAAAACGCCGGAATTTCCGGATTTTCCGGCATTTTTTCAAGTGCTAAACGGCCCCGGCTCCCATGCGGAAAAATCAAATGAAAAGGAGCCAAACCATGTCTACCATCATCACCCACCGGCAGTTCCCCCATTACCACAAGTATACCATGGACCTGGCGGGCCGCCCCCTGATCCTGGAGGTGGGCAAGCTGGCCGAGCTGGCCAACGCCGCCGTTATGGTCACCTACGGCGAGACCAGCGTGCTGTGCTGCGTCACCGCCGCGCCCCGTCCCCGGGACGGCATCGACTTCTTCCCCCTGAGCGTGGACTTTGAGGAGAAGCTGTATGCCGTGGGCCGCATTCCCGGCAGCTTCAACCGCCGGGAGGGCCGCCCCGGCGAGAAGGGCATCCTCACCAGCCGCGTCATTGACCGGCCCATCCGCCCCCTGTTCCCCCACGACTTCCGCAACGACGTGTCCGTGATGTGCACCGTCATGAGCGTGGACCACGACTGCTCCCCGGAGATCTGCGGCCTGATCGGCACCTCCGCCGCCCTGGCCATTTCCGACATCCCCTGGAACGGCCCCGTGGGCGCTCTGAAGGTGGGCCTGGTGGACGGCAAGCTGGTGTTCAATCCCACCAGCGAGCAGCGCAAGGTCAGCGATCTGGACGTGACCGTTGTGTCCACCGGCAAGAAGGTGGTCATGATCGAGGCCGGCGCCAACCAGGTGCCCAACGACGTGATGTTCGAGGCCATCCGCATGGCCCATGAGGAGAACCAGAAGCAGATCACCCTGATCGGCCAGATGGTGGCCGAGATCGGCAAGCCCAAGTTCGACTATCCCCACGCGGACTTCGACCAGGAGCTGTTCCAGAAGATCGTGGATGCCACCATGGACCAGGCCAAGGCCGCCATGGACACCGACGACAAGAACGTTCGCGAGGCCCGCTGGAACCAGCTCATCGAAAAGTGGCATGAGCTGTTCCTGGAGGACTATCCCGAGATGGACAAGTATCTGGACGAGATCACCTATAAGTTCCAGAAGAAGATCGTCAAGGCCTGGCTGCTGGAGGGCCACCGGGTGGACGGCCGCCAGAAGAACGAGATCCGGCCCCTGTCCGCCGAGGTGGGCGTGCTGCCCCGGGTCCACGGCTCCGGCCTGTTTACCCGCGGCCAGACCCAGGTGCTGAGCGTGGCCACCCTGGATACCCTGTCCGCCAACCAGAAGCTGGACACCATCTGGGAGGAGACCGAAAAGCGGTATATGCACCACTATAACTTCCCCGGCTACTCCGTGGGCGAGGCCAAGCCCGCCCGTTCCCCCGGCCGCCGGGAGATCGGCCACGGCGCACTGGCCGAGCGGGCCCTGCTGCCGGTGATCCCCCCGGTGGAGGAGTTCCCCTATGCCATCCGTGTGGTGTCTGAGGTGGTGTCCTCCAACGGCTCCACCTCCCAGGGCTCCATCTGCGGCAGCACCCTGGCCCTGATGGACGCCGGTGTGCCCATTTCCGCCCCGGTGGCCGGTATCTCCTGCGGCCTGATCCAGGACGACGACGGCTCCTTCACCACCTTCATCGACATCCAGGGCGTGGAGGACTTCCACGGCGAGATGGACTTCAAGGTGGCCGGTACCAAGAAGGGCATTACCGCCATTCAGATGGACCTGAAGAACGACGGCCTGACCATGGAGATCATCAAGAATGCTCTGGACATCACCTACGACGCCCGGTGCCAGATCCTGGACCAGATCATGCTGCCCTGTATCGCCGAGCCCCGGCCCGAGGTCAGCAAGTACGCCCCCAAGATGATCACCATGCACATTGACCCCGACAAGATCCGGGAGGTCATCGGCAAGGGCGGCAGCGTCATCCAGAAGATCGTGGCCGAGTCCGGCGCCAAGATCGACATCGACGACGACGGCACCATCCACATTGCCTCCCCCGACGCCGAAAGCTGCGCCACCGCCAAGAAGTGCATCGACGACATCGTGTTCGTGCCCGAGGTGGGCCAGCTGTACTATGGCCGCGTGGTGCGCCTGATGACCTTCGGCGCCTTCGTGGAGCTGGCTCCCGGCAAGGACGGCCTGGTGCACATCTCCAAGCTGGCGGACAAGCGCATCGAGAAGGTGGAGGACGCCTGCAAGGTGGGCGACATGATGTGGGTCAAGGTCACCGAGATCGACGAGAAGGGCCGGGTGAACCTGAGCCACAAGGATGCCATGAAGGAGATCCGGGCCAAGGAAGCCGCCGGCGAGATCATCAAGTAAATCAGCTTGTCAAAAAAGTCTTTTTTGACAAGCTGCGTGCGGTTTTTCAGAACTAAAGTCTCAAGTAAATAACCGCCGCGCAAGCTTGTATATATATATATATATATATACAGCCGCCGCACAGCTGTCACGCCAGCCGATTCCGCTTTTCGGAATCGGCTGGCGCTGTTTATAAACCGAAGGCAGGCGACACAGCAAAGAAAAGTGTCCGCAGTGCGTGCACAGTCGCGTGGCACAAATGCCACATTATGTGGGATTTCCAAAAGAAAATCCAGCAATATATCACAGAAAAACAATTTCTAAAATTTTTGTGTCGCCCATTGAAAAACAATGAAAGATATGTTAAAATGCTAACTTAACAGGTAGGAAGCCCTAACCTTAATGTAGTATAGCCTTGTTGCTAATATACAGTATTATACCCTGTCAGGATGGAAAAATCGTTCAAACGGTTGTAAAGGAGGACGCTATGCCGAGAGGAGCACAGCCCAAGGTCGCCGAAAGAGAGAATCGGATGACCTATGCAGCCATCAGGCTGTTTTTGGAAAACGGATATGAACGGACCACCACCGCCGCCATCGCGCAGGCAGCGGGTATGTCCCCGTCCGCGTTTTTTGCAGTATTTGCCAACAAGGAGGCGCTGCTGCTGAAGCTGACCAAGTGGATGTATGAAAAGCAGTTCGCCGTTACGCACGAGCTGCTGGGGAAGGACTATGACCCGGTGATGTTCTATGCCGTGGAGCCCGCCATCCAGCTGTATATCGCCGAAAAGACCGAGGGGCTGCGGGAGCTGTATGTCTCCTCGTACTCCTATGCGGCCACCGCCAACTATATACACCAGGTGGTGACGGACAAGCTGGTGGAGCTGTTCGGGAAGGAGCATCCCGGCTATACCCGGCAGGACTTCTATGAGCTGGAGCTGGCTACCTCCGGCATGCTGCGCAGCTTCATGGCCCGCAAGTGCGACCAGAGCTTCACCATGGAGCAGAAGCTGCGTCGGTTCCTGTCCTGCGGCATGACCATCTACGGCGTGGACCAGGAAAAGCAGCAGGAGGTCATTGACCAGGTGCTGAAAATGGACCTGAAGTCCGTGGCCGATCAGCTGCTGGCCCAGGCCATGGCTCAGTCCCAGGAGGAGTTCCAGGAGGCCGAGCGCAAGGGCAAGGCCCTGGAAGCTGCCAGACGTGGCTGATTTTTCCTATATCGTCCTGGACCTGGAGTGGAACCAGCCGTTGAATCCGGACAGCGCCATACGGGAGCCGTTTTTCTTCGACTCGGAGATCATCGAGATCGGGGCCCTGCGGCTGGATGAGCGGTTCCGGGAGACCGGCAGCTTCAAGACCTTCATCCGGCCCCGGTTTTATCCCCACATGAACGGTGATGTGGTGCAGCTGACGAAAATCCGGGCACAGGACCTGGAAAAGGCCCCGGAATTTCCCCGGGCCTATGCAGATTTTACCCAGTGGTGCGGCGAGGATTGCTGCCTGTGTACCTGGGGACCGGACGACATCCCGGTGCTGATGGACAACCTGCTGATGCACGGAATGGATGCGGAGATGCCGTGCTGCTACGATTTGCAGCGGATCTTCGGCCACGAGATCATGCGGGACGACCGGCAATGCTCCCTGGAGCGGGCTATGGAGCTGCTGCACCTGACGCCGGACCGGGCCCACGATGCCCTGAACGATGCACGGAACACCGTGCAGATCTGCGGAAAGATGGACCTGGACGGGTGCATGGATGAGTACCGCCTGCGCTATGTGGGCTATCCCCAGGACCGGAAGGCCGGGCTGGTGCAGGGGCGTGAATACGCGTCTCTGGCGGAGGCCCAGGCGGACCCGGCGCTGACGGAGACGGCATGCCCCTATTGCGGCGAGACGGTGACGCTGGGCCAGTGGGCCCGGAAGGACCCCAGGACGCTGCTGGCCTATGGCCGGTGCAGCCAGGAGGACGAGCTGTGCGCCGTGTGCCTGCACAGCCGGACGGCCAAGGGCGTGCGCCTGGGGCGCACGGTGTTCGAGATGAACGACGACCTGTGGGACACCTATCAGACCTGCCTGGAACGGCAGAAATAAATGAAACAGGCAAACAGGCCCCGGCGCACCGCGCCGGGGCCTGTTCTGTCTGTTTATCGGGCGCGGCGGCGCTGGATGAACTTCACCAGCTCCACCACGGGAATCACCAGCACGGCCAGGGCCAGGGCAATGCCGTATTCCGCCCAGCCCACGGGAGTAAAGCCGAAGGCGGCAGCAATGGGCGGCACCTCCAGCACCACGGTGGTCAGGACCAGGGAGCCCAGCATAGCGGCCCAGAGGACCCGGTTGTGGCCCCGGAGGGTGAACACGCTGCGGCGCTGGGACCGCATGTTGAAGCTGTGGAAAATCTCGCACATGCTCATGGTCAAAAAGGCCATGGTCATGCCGTCCGGGGAGACGCCCCGGGGCATTTCAAAGCATCCCGCCTCCATGCAGTGGCCGATGATGTAGGAGGCCATGGTGATGACGGTGATAAGGATGCCCTGATAGGCGATGTCGAAGCCCAGGCCGCCGGAGAAGATGCCGTCCTTGGCGGAGCGGGGCGGGCGGCGCATGATGTCCGGCTCCGGGCGCTCCATGCCCAGGGCCAGGGCCGGGAAGCAGTCGGTGATGAGGTTGATGAACAGCAGGTGGACGGGGTTGAGGAGGGTGAAGCCCAGCAGGGCGGAGAAGAACACCCCCAGCACCTCGCTCATGTTGCTGGCCAGCAGGAAGCCGATGGCCTTGCGGATGTTGTCGTAAATGCGGCGGCCCTCGGCCACGGCGCCCACGATGGTGGCGAAGTTGTCGTCGGAGAGGACCATGTCCGCCACGTTTTTGGTGACGTCGGTGCCGGTGATGCCCATGCCGATGCCGATATCGGCGGACTTGATGGAGGGGGCGTCGTTGACGCCGTCGCCGGTCATGGCGGTGACGGCTCCCCGGCGGCGCCAGGCGCTGACGATGCGGACCTTGTGCTCCGGCTGGACCCGGGCATAGACGCTGTAGCGGTCCACGTTTTGAGTAAGCTCCTCATCGCTGAGGGCATCCAGCGCCGCGCCGGTGATGGCCTGGGAGGGGTCGGAGAGAATGCCCAGCTGGCGGGCGATAGCCACGGCGGTGTCCTGGTGGTCGCCGGTGATCATCACCGGGCGGATGCCCGCCTGGCGGCACTCCTCAATGGCGGGCTTCACCTGGGGCCGCACCGGGTCGATCATGCCGGTAAGGCCGATGAAGCAGAGGGCCTCCTCCAGGTGGGCGGGGGACTGATCCTCCGGCGCACCATCGGGCCAGGGGCGGCTGGCAGCGGCCAGCACCCGCAGGGCCTGGGCGGCCATGCGGTGGTTATCCGCCAGAATTTCCCGGCGGCGGTCGTCGGTCATGGGCAGGGCCTGTCCGCCCTCCCAATAGTGGGTGCAGCGGGCCAGCACCTGGTCCGGCGCGCCCTTGGTATACTGCACCACGCCCTGGGGGGTCCGGTGAATGGTGGACATCATCTTGCGGCCGGAGTCGAAGGGGGCCTCGCCGATGCGGGGGCGCTCCTGCTCCAATTGGGGCTTGGGCAGTTGATGCTCTGCGGCGAAGGATACCAGGGCCGCCTCCGTAGGCTCTCCCTGGACGGAGCCGTCGGGGTTCAGGACGGCGTCGCTGCACAGAGCCATGGCGGAGGCCAGCAGGGCGGTGTCCCCGGTGTGGTCCACCACGGTCATCTTGTTCTGGGTCAGGGTGCCGGTTTTGTCGGAACAGATCACCTGGGTGCAGCCCAGGGTCTCCACCGCCGTCAGGCGGCGGATCACGGCATTGCGGCGGCTCATGCGGGTGACGCCGATGCTGAGCACCACCGTTACCACCGTGGCCAGGCCCTCGGGAATGGCGGCCACCGCCAGGGACACGGCCACCATGAAGGTCTCCAGAATGCCGGACAGGGAGAAGTCCCCGGCCACGATCAGGTCAAACACGAAGATGAACACGCAGATGCCCAGCACCAGCCAGGACAGGGTCTTGCCCAGCTGGGTCAGCTTCTTTTGCAGCGGCGTCTCCTCCTGCTCCGTCCGGGCCAGGACGCCGGCGATCTTGCCCATCTCCGTGTCCATGCCGGTGGCGGTGACCACCATGCGGCCCCGGCCGTAGGCCACGGTGGAGCCCATATAGGCCATGTTCCGGCGGTCGCCCAGGGTCACCTCGCCGGTAAGGGCCTCCGGGGACTTGGCGGAGGGGACGCTTTCGCCGGTGAGGGCGGCCTCCTCAATTTGCAGGGAGGCACAGGCCAGCAGCCGTCCGTCGGCGGGGACGGCGTCCCCGGCCTCCAGCAGGACGATATCGCCGGGTACCAGGCAGCTGCTCTCCAGCTCCGTGACGGAGCCGTCCCGCAGGACCTTGCTGGTGGCGGCGGTCATGGTTTGCAGGGCCTCGATGGCGGCCTCGGCCTTGCTCTCCTGGACCACGCCCAGAACGGCGTTCAGCAGCACCACCGCCAGGATGATCAGCACCTCGGTAAAGGGCTCGTGGGACAGATAGTTGGTGACGGCGGACACGGCCGCGGCGGCCATGAGGATCAGCAGCATGGGGTCCCGCAGCTGCTGCAGAAACCGCTGGAGCAGGGTGGCCTTGGGGGCCTCCCGCAGGCGGTTGGGGCCGTATTCCGCCAGACGGCCCTCCGCCTGGGCGGCGGACAGGCCCTCCGGGCCGCTTTGCAGGTCCGACAGGACCTGATCGGCGGTCTGGGCATATTCCTTGTGCATACGATCACTCCTCTTAATGATTCTGCCCACCTGGGGAAATAAAAAGACTCATGCACAGGCCAAAGCCTATGCATGAGTCTCATTCTTTCAAAGCAGTCCGGGCGCGGGCGCGCCGTTCTGACGAAGCTGCCTAACCCCGAAGCCGGGGTGGAATTACTCCCTCACGGTGGTATCAATTGGAAGTATTATACCAGGCCCGGCCCCCTGCGTCAAGTAAAAGATTTGTAAAGTATGGGGAGTGTGAGGAGTAGTATTAAGTTGCAAGGTTCAAATTACGATCAGGCCGTCCGTCTTCTGAACCGGAAGGAATTCCAGGAATGGAAAGCAAGTCTGGCGGAATATGTGGACTATATCGCTA